>ENA-ORSG01000543-ORSG01000543.1-human-gut-metagenome-genome-assembly--contig:-NODE-543-length-34440-cov-112.863283_pt1 | contig 34440 bp, 30 predicted proteins | sample MGYA00242189_ERZ509156 | MGnify/ENA primary metagenome ERZ509156 (study PRJEB26280, sample SAMEA2338666) | human gut metagenome | biome: human gut; feature: human-associated habitat; material: faeces...
TTGTCGTTTTACAAGTAAATTCCCACGAAACCCTATAGGTTGCGGATTTGAGGTTGAAAAGAAATTTTTACATAAATCTTAAAATTAACAAGAATTAACCCAAGTTTGCTGCCCTGTAACTGTTCAGCGATAACCATATAGCAGTTGTCCGTGCTTAGAACAAAGCCCGGATAGCTGCGTATGGTGAGTTGTTGTGTTTCTTTGTGGTCTCTACGATTGAGAGCAGGTCAAGAAAGGCATCGGCACCTTGGTCAGAACGGAATGTGCCCGAGTTCTTCATTTTGATCTTGACCTTTCTGATTCCCCTTTCAATAAGGTTATCCCGAATTTGACGTTAAATCTGGTGTTCTTGAACGGATATGTGACGCTTTGGATGTGAAGATGGACTTCTTTTATGAAGGAACCAAATACTTGAATGATAGTTCTAGCTCGGACAATTCCCCAGGCTTGAACCATCAGGGTGAACAACCTACTGAAGAAATGTCTGATAATGATAAAGACAAGGAAATAAGTTATCTTAGAGGACAAATTAAGGTATTGGAAAAAATAAATGAGAAGTTGCTGAATATGACTCAAACTGTTGGTCAAACTGTTGATCAAAGTGTGGCCTATCAGAAAAAACATGCCTAATTATTAAACATGACTTTCAGAAAAAGTAATATATATAATAAGGTACGTGTATATAATAAGGTATATGGAAAAGAAATTGTTGACAAAAAAGCATAAGTTGTTAAAACTATGTTTAGAGCAATCGCTGAAATGAGGCTTTCCTACGTGATTTATTGCTGCGGCGCAGGCTGCTGTAGAGGAGTAAATCTCTTCTGAAAGAAGATTGTACGATTAATGATTAGATAATTAGAGGAAAGTGTTTCGTAATGAAGCGCTTTCCTCTTTTTCGTCTTTTTTAGGTTAAATTTCGAAAGAAAATGAGCAAATCATTTGCAAGTTACATTTATTTTCCGTAATTTTGTCGGAAAATAGAGAAATATGACTGCAAGAGAAGATCGAGAAAAGGAAAAATTTACCAAAGAAACTGTAGTAAAGTATTTCTTTGATATGAGTAAATCCACCTATACTATTATGGTTTTAGGTGGGTTGGCTGCATTATTTGGTATAGTTGAGACTAATGAAAGCGGTACCATAAGTGCCATTTTGTTGGGCGTAGTGTTGTCTGCAGTCTTATCAATTATTGGTTATGTAATTTCTAAACGTTAAGAGTATGAATACATTGGCTTTAACTTTCGCAATATGCTTAGTTCCGGCTACGGCATTTTTGATTTGGCTCTTCACTCCTTGGGGAAAGAAATGGTCTAAGGAATTGTAGTAATGAAGAAGATAAAATATATATTATGTGCTTGCCTGATGATGGCAAGTATGGGCATGGAAGCCAAGTCTATGAAGGACTTGCTGGTTTCGATGCCCGATTCTGTTGTGCCATATCTCAACCACAACCTGCGGCTGGAATTTGCTGAGCTGCAGGAGATGGGAGTGAAGGCGGAAGTGAAGAATCTTTTAGGCGAAACGAGTGTGATGGATACGCTGACTGCTGATTTCGCTCAGTTGAGAACGAGTAAGAGCGCTACTTTGCAGATGAAAAAACTGCCATCGGCTAACGGCGATTCGCTGCTTTGCGTGGTGAAGACTTTTGCCGGAGTAGAGAAGGAGAGCGAACTCTATCTCTTTAATCAGGATTGGCAAGAGCAGGATGCCAGCAGGATTTTCGAGGGGAAATCTTTGCAGCAACTGGCTTCCGGTCTTGTTGCCAAACCCGATACGATGAGCGAGGCTAAGTTTGAGGAACTCAAGGGGAAAATTGAACTCAAAATCGTGAGTGCTCTGCTCTTGCAACACGAAAACAGCCTCGTAGTGCGCTTGGCTTTACCTTTCCTGCCTGCTGACGATAAGAAGGCTGTAAATGCAATAAAAGTGCAAAGAAAATTTAATTGGAATGGTAAAACTTTTAAGGAGAGTTAAATTCTTGAAGTTTTTAGGTATAAACTATTGCAGGTTACAAGATTATTTGTACCTTTGCATCGTGTTTTTCATGGTATTAGATTATTAAGGTTAATAAAAGATTGGTTGTCGTGAGACAATCAATTTTTTTTTGTCCCTATCTGAAGGCATCAGCCCCTTGTCTTTCCCATCGGCTGGAGGCCGTTGGTTCAGGCCGCAGGGCGATGTTTAGAAGATAACCATTCCGATGATACCGCAGATGAAAAGCAGCAGGATAGGGTTGGTCTTTCTGAATTTTGTGAAGTAGAAAGCAGCCAGAAACAGCACGATGCTTGCTCCGAAGACAAACGGATTGTCGGTTGGTGATCCGAAGTTCTCTTTATTCATCAGGAGAACGGCGGCAGCAGCTATCAGTCCGATGATGGCAGGGCGGAGTCCCGCAAAGATATCCTTTACAATTTTAGAATCCTTGTGCGTAATCAGATAGCGGCTGATGAGAATCATGATGATGAAAGGCAGCCACATGATGGAGAGCGAAGCCAATACCGAACCCAGACAGGCTGCCCAAGTAGGATAGCCGTCGTGAAGGCAGGCGGTATAACCTACGTAGGTGGCACAGTTGATGCCGATAGGTCCCGGTGTAGACTGGCTGATAGCCACAATATCCGTAAACTCAGCATTGGTAAGCCAATGGTTCTTCACTACCGTCTCGTTATGGATGAGCGAAAGCATCGCATATCCGCCACCAAAATTAAATGTACCAATCTTGGTAAATATCAGAAATAATTTCAGAAATAGCATAATCTCTATATTTTTTTACCTTTTTACTTTTTTACCTTTCCATAAAGCCATCCCAGCACACCGGCTGCGATGATGATGTAGATAGGGGAGATACCGAAAGCTGCAATCAGCAGACAGCAAACAACGGGAATCCAGATGTTGTAGCGGTTGATGTTTGCCGTCTTTGCCATCTTGAAGCAAGGCGCAGCAATGAGCGCTACCACGGCAGGGCGCACACCCATGAAGAACTTGCCCACCCAATAATTGTCCTTGAAATGCTGGAAGAACATGGCGATGATGAGAATGGCGATGATAGAAGGCAGGGCTATGCCAATGGCACCCACAATGCCTCCCCAGACTCCCTTCAGCTTATAGCCGATATGACTCGCCATGTCGATGGCGAAGATGCCCGGAGTGGTCTGAGCCACTACCATGATATCCATGAATTCCTGTTTGTTCATCCACTGGTTCTTGTCTACAAATTCCTGTTCCATGATCGGTATCATGGCGTAGCCTCCACCTAGCGTGAAAGCCCCGATTTTATTGCACGTGAGGAAAAATTTTACTAACATATCAGTTGCTTCTATATTATTTTTCTCTTATATCTGTTGAAATCGGCTGCAAAAATACACATAATTTGTTAAATATGCTAGCTTTCATGCGGATAATCTTCAAAATCGTGTGCTTTTTACCCGAAAATTTGTATCTTTGCAGCTAATATTTTATAATTAAAAGACATTAAACTATGAATCTGAAAGTACGCCTAGCAGTGATGAACTTCCTGGAGTTTGCAGTTTGGGGAGCTTATCTCACGTCTATGGGCAACTATCTCGGCAAGGCTGGGATGGGTGCTGAGATATCCTGGTTCTATACCATCCAGGGAATCGTATCTATTTTTATGCCTACATTGATGGGTATTGTGGCAGATAAGTATATCCAGCCGCAACGTCTTTTGGGCTATTGTCACCTTTTGGCAGGTGCAGCCATGATAGGTCTGTTCGGTATGGGACAGGCTAGCCAGACTCCTAATGAGGCAATGTTTATTGCCGTTTACACCTTCAGCGTGGCTTTCTATATGCCTACATTGGCATTGTCAAATACTTCGGCATTCAGTATATTGAAGAGCAACGGGCTCGATACCGTGAAGGCTTTTCCGCCAATCCGTGTGTTCGGAACCGTGGGCTTCATCCTCACGATGTGGATTGTGAACTGTGCTACCTGGGACAACGGTTCATTCTCGTTCCTGTTGAGCGAGAACGCTCATAAGTTCCAGTATACCCATTATCAGTTCCTGGTATCGGGTGTGCTCAGCATTCTTCTCTTCCTCTATTGCTTCTCATTGCCAGCCTGTCCTATCGTGAAGAAAGAGACAAAGAGCTGGGTAGAGACATGGGGTTTCGATGCCTTCAAACTCTTCAAGAGCCGCGAGATGGCGATGTTCTTCATCTTCTCTTGCATGCTCGGTATGAGTCTGCAGGTAACCAATGGCTATGCCACTCCGTTCATTACCAGTTTCAAGGGCGATCCTGCGATGCTCGATACTTTTGCAGCTAATAATGCTACGCTCCTGGTATCCATCTCTCAGGTGGCCGAGGCGCTCTGCATCCTTCTCATTCCGTTCTTCCTGAAGCGTTATGGCATCAAGGTTGTGATGCTCATCGCCATGATGGCATGGGTTTTGCGATTCGGTTTCTTCGGATTGGGCAATCCTGCATTCCCGGGTGTTACCTTCTTCATCCTCTCATGCATCGTTTACGGTGTAGCCTTCGACTTCTTCAATGTGTCGGGCGGTCTGTTTGTAGACCAGAAATGTGATGTGAAGGTAAGAGCATCGGCTCAAGGTCTGTTCATGCTGATGACCAACGGTCTGGGAGCATCTATCGGAACCATTCTCGCAGGTATGCTCATCAACCATTACTGCCACTGGACAGATGATGGCTACCTGATGGGTGACTGGAAAACCTGCTGGTTCATCTTTGCCGGTTATGCGCTCGTGGTAGCTGTAGCCTTTGCTGTCCTCTTCCGTCCGAAGAAAGAACAGAAATAAGGAAGAAAAAGGTCATACTCAACACGAGAGTAAAAACAGAATGTTACGTAAGAATATAAATAAATTTAAATAAAGAAAGGGTACATAATGATGTTGTACAAACTTAAACTCGCTGCCTGCTTTGGCATTCCGGAAGCTTTCGGGACATGTATTATTAGTTTGGTAGACGAATCCGAAAAAAGAGCTTTGTCTATTATGACTAATGAATATGTAGCAGAGCAGCTGAAGGCATGTAATTCGAAAACTTCTGATTTTAAAAATGATGTGATCTCTGTACTTTGGACACTATTTGACAGGCAAAATGTAGACGATTTCTATCTCGAATTTGATGCTACGACAGAGAGGGGAGTATTTGCTACTCTTGTGAATAAAATCACAAATGAACGTATGAGCATCAAGACTGACCAGGCTGTGTTGCTGTCTGTGGCTGCGGATATAGAAATGTATACAACAGAGTTGGTTATAAAGGAAATTTCTACTCCTTTTAATAAAAATGATATGAGTTCGACTTCTTGTGCGGTACCTATTTCGGCTTTGCCAGACCAGATGCTCGAAAAAGCATTGGATAGTGCCATTAATGAAGAAGATTACGAAACAGCCTCAGCCATTCGTGATGAGATAGAGCGCCGCAAAGGCAAAAAAAGTGAATAATTAAAGGATATTCTTACGGAATAACAGAAAATTAAGAAGAAAAAGTAACAATAAGAGGAAATGAAAGAAGTTAGATTTTTCTATGTGCCAGATGCGGCTACACAGACAGAACTGCCTCAGGAGGAGGCTACTCATGCACTCAGGGTTTTGCGTATCCAGGCGGGGGACGAATTGTTCCTGATGGATGGCAAGGGGGTGTTCTACCGTGCAGAAGTTTCGCTGGCTACCAACAAACGGTGCATCTATGAGGTGAAGGAGGTTATGCCGCAGCAGCCTGCCTGGCGCGGACACATTCACCTGGCCATCGCCCCGACAAAGATGATGGACCGCATTGAATGGATGGCAGAGAAGGCTACGGAAATCGGCTTCGATGAAATCTCTTTCCTCAACTGCAAGTTCTCTGAACGCAAGGTCATCCGCATAGACCGCATAGACAAAATTGTGGTTTCTGCCGTCAAGCAGAGCCACAAGGCCTGGAAACCTGTAGTCAATGAACTGCAGAACTTTAAAGATTTTATTACGGCTCCCCGCAATGGCAGAAAGTTTATCTGCCATTGTTATGAGGAGATAGAAAAGAAAGACTTTTTTGCCGAGATTTCCAAGTCATGTCCAGCTGATGATTCTGCCGGAGCAGCCCAGGAGGGTACTGATGACATCACCGTGCTGGTAGGACCTGAGGGCGATTTCTCTATCGATGAGGTGAGACTGGCCCTGGAAAACGGATATGAGAGTGTTTCGCTTGGCACCAGTCGCCTCCGTACGGAAACAGCAGGATTGGTGGCTGTCAACATGTGCCATCTGGCAAGAGCTTTATAATATTTACTAGTGTGATGAAAAGATTGTATAAGAGTTTGATGTTCATGTGCTTGGCTGTCGTATTGGGATTGCTGAGCTCATGCTCGGGCACTGACTATCTCAATGCCATTCCAAAGAAAAGTACTGCGCTCATCTCTGTTGATATGCAGCAGATGGCATCCGGCAAAAGCGATGAAGACAAGATGGGAATGCTCAAGTCTCTGCTGCACGTTGAGGATGCATCGAAATGTGGCATCGACATCTCAGAGAAGATTTTCCTCTTTGAGAGTGCTGATGGCAACCTCGGACTTTGTGCCAAGGTGAGCGATGAGGGCGATGTGGAAGACTGGCTTGCTTCGCTTGCCAAACAGCATATCGCTACAGAGGTGAAGGAGCGCAAAGGCTTTCATTTCTCTGTATTGAAAAATTCGTGGCTGGTCGGCTTTTCTGATCAGGCACTCCTCGTTATGGGACCGGTTGTAGCCGATGCGCAGGCCCAGCTCCAGCAGCAGATGGTGAAATATCTGAAGGCTGATGAGGACGAAGGTATTACCGCATCGCCTATGTTTGAACGTCTGGAAACCATCACTTCGCCTATGGCTATGGTGGCTCAGGCTCAGGCGCTGCCGGAGAAGTTCGTAGCTCCATTTACCCTTGGTACTCCTAAAGATACCGACCCTTCGCAGGTAGTGATTGCTACTGAGATGGACGTGAAAGACGGTATCCTGCAGGTGAAGGGAGAAACCTTCTCCTTTAATAAAGAAATAGATGAGGCTCTGAAGAAGGCGGCTCAAACCTATCGTCCGATTAAAGGCAGCTACGTTAAGTCGATGCCTGCTGATGCCCTGGCGGGTATCTTCATGAACGTAAAGGGCGAGCAGTTCCTGCCGATGATGCAGAGTAACCGCAGCCTTCAGACCCTCCTGATGGGTATCAACCAGGCTATCGATATGGATAATATCATCCGTAGTGTGGATGGGGATATGGCTATCGTGTTGCCTTCGCTTACGGATAACAATATGCAGATGACGATGGCTGCTAAACTGTCGCATGCCAAGTGGTTGGGCGATGTTGATTATTGGAAGACTTCATGTCCGGCTGGTGCGAAGATTGCCAATTGGGGCAAGAATGCTTACTTCTATACCGATGGCAAGACTTCGTTCTATTTCGGTGTGACGGATGACAAGCAGTTCTTTAGCGGCAGCGACCAGCTGATGGCGCAATATGCCGTGAAACCAAGTAATCATCCGATAGATGCAAAGATTCAGAAACTCATCATCGGTCAGAAACTGGCAATGGTCATCAATCTCGCCAAGAGTTCTGATAGTGACGGCTCGGGCAAGGATGATGCCATCTCTACCGTAACCGGTCTGCTCACCCCTGTCTTCGGAAATCTTACTTCGGTGGTCTATACTTTAAAGGTAAAAGGGTAAAAGGGTAAAAGGGTAAAAAGGTAAAAGGGTAAAAAGGTAAGAAGAACCTTACCCCCCCCCTCCCTCTCTCTCTGCGCCCCCGTTCCTAGCGATTCTATCGCTAGTCCCCAAAAAGTCCTAATATTAAAGGTAAAAGATTAAACATTAAACATAAAAAAAGTGGAAAAGATTCAGCTTCATTCCGTTCTCCCACAGGTTTTTGCCCAGCGCAACGACCTGGATTCGGAGATATGGAAGCAGGATGTTACCTTCGAGAAAGGTCATCTTTATCTTATCGAGGCAGAGAGTGGCAGCGGAAAGAGTACTTTCTGCAGCTATGTGCTCGGCTATCGTCACGACTACAGCGGAAGCGTGATGTTCGATAATGATGTTACCGCCAACTACAAGGTGAAAGACTGGGTAGAGATGCGCAAAAAGCACATCAGCCATCTCTTTCAGGAACTCCGTCTCTTCCCTGAGCTTACTGCCCTGGAGAATGTAGAAATTAAGAACAAAATAACCGGATTCAAGACGCGTGAGCAGATTCTTAAATGGTTTGATATGCTCGGTATTGCTGATAAGGTAGATGCCAAAATCGGCAGAATGTCGTTCGGACAGCAGCAGCGTGTGGCAATGATGCGTGCGCTCTGTCAGCCTTTCGACTTCATCCTGGCTGATGAGCCTATCAGTCACCTCGATGACAACAATTCGCGCATCATGGCAGATATCATGATGACCGAAGCGAAGGAGCAGGGGGCTGGCGTCATCGTAACCAGTATCGGTAAACACATGGACTTGTCCTACGAGCATGTGTTTAAACTTTAGTAAAGTTAATAGTTGACAGTTTATAGTTAATAGCAAGTTTGCCATAAACTGAAAATTATAAATTATAAATTCGAAATTTAAAATGAATCTCGTTTGGAAATTATTGCGTCAGCATATCAGCATACCTCAGTTTGCGGGCTTTGCCTTCGCCAATCTCTTCGGTATGCTCATCGTTCTTTTCGGCTTTCAGTTTTATAAAGACGTGCTGCCTGTCTTTACTCAGGAAGACAGTTTCATGAAAGCCGACTACCTCATCATGAGCAAGAAAATAGGTATGGGAAATACCATCAGCGGCCGTTCCAATACCTTCTCGGGTTCTGAAATCGATGAAATCGGCGACCAGAAGTTTGTAAAGAAGATAGGAAAATTCACCTCTACTGAATATAAGGTAGATGCACAGATGGGAGTGAATGGAGTGAACGTTCTGAATAGCGAACTCTTCTTCGAGAGTGTGCCTGACGGTTTTGTTGATGTGCCGCTCAAGGACTGGAAATATACGCCGGGAACTCAGGAGGTGCCAATCATCCTCCCGCGTACCTATATTAATATGTATAACTTCGGTTTCGCCCAGAGTCATTCGCTCCCTAAAATCAGCGATGGACTGATGGGCATGATCGATTTCAATATCCAGATTCAGGCTGGTGGCAAGAAAGAGCTGTTTAAGGGAAAGGTAATCGGTTTCTCTTCGCGACTCAACACCATCCTCGTTCCACAGGCATTCATGGACTGGAGCAACCAGGAATTCGCTCCAAACCAGAAGAGCGATCCTAACCGTCTCATCGTAGAGGTAGGAAACCCGGGAGACGAGAACATCACTAAATACCTGGATGATAACGGTTATGAGGTAGAGACAGACAAGCTGGATGCAGAGAAGACTACCTATTTCCTTCGCATGATGGTATCGATGGTGATGATTATCGGTTTGGTTATCTCCGTTTTGAGCTTCTACATTCTGATGCTCAGCATCTATCTGTTGGTACAGAAGAACTCTTCTAAGTTAGAGAATCTTCTTCTGATAGGTTACAGTCCGAACAATGTAGCAAAGCCATATCAGGTGCTCACCATTGCGCTGAACATCGTGGTACTCATCATCGCGTGGATCATCCTCTTCTTCCTCCGCGATTACTACATGGGCTTCATCGAAACCCTCTTCCCTGATATCGACGAGGGTACCATGCTTCCAGCCATCGCCCTAGGTTTGCTCCTGTTCCTGATAGTTTCTATCCTGAACATCGTAGCCATCCGTCGCAAGGTGATGAGCATCTGGCAGCGAAAGGAGTAAGAGAGCTTAGCCTCCGTTTCAGGCGATTCCATCGCCTGTCATAAAAGGTGAGTCCCCCGCTTTTAGCCCCGAAAAAAAAACTATAAGCAACCCCTCGCTATAAATAACAAATTAAAAGAAATCTGCGTTATTTGCTTAACGCAGATACAACAACTTCATGATTGATGGTGTGGCTAACAACAACGTGTTCGGTCTGGCTTCCAGCGGTAATAACGGCGGTCAGGCGGGTGCTCAGCCTGTACCTATGGAGACCATCGAGCAGATTCAGGTATCTGTAGCTCCTTTCGATGTGCGACAGAGCGGTTTCACAGGTGGTGCCACCAATGCCATCACCAAGAGCGGTACCAACAAGTTCCACGGTTCTGCCTATTACTATGGCTACAACCAGGACCTCATCGGTATCAGGTATCCTTATCTGGAAGGAACGGGTTATGCGTCTAAGTATCAGAAGCAGACTCAGTACAACATGGGTGTCACCCTGGGTGGTGGTTTTTACCAGTTTACCGGTGCTTACGCTTACAAGAGCTATAGCGATTACTACAGCCGCTGGCGTGGCCAGGTTGGTTTGAAGTATACATTCTAAGGTATATACGAATCGAGATTAACAAAGATTTTGTATAAACAATCAAAGGGTATGTAGAAAGTTTAGATAATGGTTGGCGCATAACAGTTGACTAACGCATGCACAACAGGTGTTGTGCATGCGCATATCAGCTGTTATGCAAGCGCACAACAGCTGTTGTGCGACCGGAGATACTAACTATCTCAAAAACTTATGTTATATTTTCTAACAACATATATTATCTTTTCAGACAACATATCATTAATGTAAAAAGAGGGTGAATCATAAGTTAATGATTCACCCTCTTTTTGATTTTATAAGAACAAGTCTTTCTTTGGCATGTTTGCCATATATTTCTTTCTCAGTTTCTCGAAGAAAGCCATAGTATCGTTAGAGAAGCCGTGTCCTTTCCATGTAGATGTATTCGTGATGAGAATCCAGCATTGGTTATCCGGATATTTCAAGACGATGGCTGATGTGCCAGCCAGCGAACCGGTACGAATCCATGGTTTGCTGCTCTTTGGTGTATAGTTCCAGCCGATAGAGTATTGGTGGTCAGCCTGCTCGCGCGTCATAAACTCGATACTCTTCTTGCTGAGGATATCCTTGACATGTGGCAAACCATCGATGCTGGCAATAAAGCGGCTCAACTCTGCAGTCGAACCACACCAGGCACCTGCACCCGACAGGCGGGGAAGGTCGGTATCTCCATAGCATTTCTCTACCAGTCGTCCACTGTTGTTGTATTCATACACAGGGATGCTGCCCTGGTGCATGTAGTACTTCGTCTCGTTGGGGCGGCGGTCCTTCAAGTAAGTGCCGGCAATGTGCATGTCGTAGCAGCCGGCAGGCTGGAGCACATACTTCTGCATGAAGTTCTCGTATTTCATGCCACTCTTCTTCTCGATAATCATGGAGAGAATCATGTAGCCCAGATTACTGTAGCATTTGCCTTCGCCAGGAGTATAACCCAAGTGGCGCTTCAAGAGAATCTTGAGCAGGGTAGGGTGATCAGGTGGCGTTTTGAGATGGTTCTGCATCATGATGTAGCGGGTGGAAGATACCGGGTCGCCGGCATAATTGTTGAAACCTGCCTGATGGCGCAGCAACTGTTCTACGGTGATGTCGTAATATCGCTGGTCCTTGATACTGTTGTTGTAAACGGTATCGCGCAGGATTCCCTTTTCGCCAAACACCTTCTCGTTCAGCTTGAGTTTCTTCATCTCCTGCAACTTCATGATACCTACGGCTGTAATCAGTTTCGATACCGAGGCGAAGCGCATCAGCATGTTAGGCTCCATTCTGATGCCTCGCTCCTTATCCGCCATTCCGAATCCGCGGGCATAGAGTAGCGAGTCGTTGCGGGTGATGACGAGTTGGGCTCCATTGATTTCCCATCTCTTGAGATACCTTTCTATTACCGAGTCCATCTCATGATATTCCTTCCCCTCTGTCAGGGCATTTGAGATGGAATCGTTGATATGAACCTTAGGGAGCGAATCTGCCGCCTTGTTCTTGTCTGATGCTGATGTACAGCGAGATACACAGCTGTGTGTAGTCCATCCTACGATTGCTGTAAAGGTAAGCAATATGGTTGCTATGCGTTTTTTTCTTAGTCGTCGTGCCATTTTATTTAATTTTTCTATGTGCAAAGATAATGCAATCTTCTCAAATAACAAAACATTGAAAATATATTTAAATTTATTTTGTATTGTCTATGAATTATCGTACCTTTGTAGCCAGTTATAAAGAAAAACAATGAAGAAGGTATTAAAAAAGGTATTAAGATCCATATTCTATATAGTAGTCATGTCGGTTCTGGCATTCCTGCCCGACTTCTGGCTTTGGCATATCGGGGTGAGTGAGTGGCCTTTGCTGCTAGCCATCTTATGGTGGGTTCCCTCGTTGTTACTTGTTCTTGCCGAAGTGTGGTTGCAGTTGGGGTTCTTCCATAAGTTGTCAGTCCGTGTACTCTTTACTACCATACTTTTCTCGGCATTCCCTAAGGTTGTCTTCATCCTGTTCGATGCATTTCTTCCTTGGTTCTTTGCTCTGATTCCTGCTTTGGGTGTAATGGGGTGGTTTGCCTTCGGCTTTATAGAGGGTTGGAAGCGGTTGGAACTGAAACACATCACCTTTACCTCGCCCGATTTGCCACCTTATTTTGATGGTTACCGTCTGGTACAGATTACCGACTTTCATCTCGGTTCGTTTCCTCCCGGTAATGATTTCGTGCAGAAGGTGGTGGATGCGACCAACAATGAAGAACCCGATATGATTCTCTTTACGGGCGATCTGGTTAATAACCAAGCCAGCGAAGTGGAGCCTTATCTGGATACGCTGGGGCAGCTTCATGCGTCAGATGGCATCTATTCTATCTGGGGAAATCATGATTATTGTGAATATGGCAACAATCATTCTATTGGCGCTTTGAAGAGAAACCGCCGTATGCTCTATGGTTATCAGGAAAGTCTGGGGTGGCATCAGCTGATGAACGAACATCATGTGGTGAGTCATGGTATGGCATCTATCGCTGTAATAGGCGTAGAGAATCCCGGTCAGCCTCCTTTCACCAATCGCAGTAATCTGAAGAAAGCGATGAAGGGGTTGAATCCTGATATGTTTAAAATTCTCTTGAGTCATGATCCTCACCATTGGCGCAGAGAAGTAGTTGGTAAGAAGATACAACTTACTCTGGCGGGACATACGCATGCCGGACAATTGAAAATAAGTAAATGGACACCAGCCCGCATGGCTTTCAAAGAGTGGGGCGGAGCTTACCGCATTGGTGAGCAGATGCTCTATGTATCATCGGGTATTGGTGGTTCTTTCCCTTTCCGCCTAGGCGCATGGCCTGAACTGACAGTTATCACGCTGAAACGTGATTTATAGTTCTTTATGATAACGAAACAGGTGTTTAAGTGTTAAAATACAGTTAAATGTTAGCTGTTTGAACCATTGTGATGAAAAAAACGTGTTAAAAATTTGGTGGTTCGAATAAATATTGTACCTTTGCACTAGTTTTCGCATATATTTGGGCAAATGGGGGGTGTCGTGAGATTGTACTCCATTTGTTTTTTTGAAGCAAGGCGAAAAAACTTCACATCAGAAGTAGCTGTTCACATTTTAATTTTACATTTAACATTGAAAACAATGAAGATTCCTGTAGAAGAACAATATAAATACGTAAAACTTACTCTCCCGGATGGAAGCAAGGCTGAAGGTCAGGCTGTCTTGTTGCATGCCTGTTGTGCACCTTGTTCGGCGGCTATCGTAGAATGTATGCTTCGTAATGGCATGAAGCCTACAGTATATTTCAGTAACAGTAATATCTATCCTCAGCAGGAGTATGATGTCCGTAAACATGAACTGAAACGATTTCTGGAAGCCCAGAATGTACCTTATGTAGAGGATGAGTATGATCATCAGGAGTGGCTTTCTGTTATTAGGGGTTTAGAGGATGAGCCCGAGCGTGGCAGCCGTTGTTCTGTCTGCTTTCAGTTCCGCCTCTCTCATGCAGCCAAGTATGCGCAGGAGCATGGATTTCACCTTCTTACTACCACGTTAGCATCTTCGCGCTGGAAGAATATCAGGCAGATAGATACTGCAGGTCATCTTGCCGTTGAGGCTTATCCTGATGTAGAATGGTGGGATATGAATTGGCGGAAGGGCGGTTTGCAGAATCGCCGAGGTGAACTCTTGAGAATCAATGAATTCTATAATCAGTTATATTGTGGTTGCGAATTCAGTATGAGATAAAGTGTTTTTTCTGCGCTGTGATATTTTAGGCACGGATTACACAGATTACACGGATTTATGACGCTCATGATAAATCTGTGTAATCTGTGTAATCCGTGCCTTTTCTATATTCTAGGCTTAATGCTTATTTATGAAAGGCCTGTAATCTCACCGTTTACTACATCAATGCGCTCAGCCTGTGGGCTCTTTGGTAAGCCCGGCATACGCATGATAGGACCAGCGATGACTACAATCATCTCGGCACCCATATTTACGGTGATGTCGCGAACGTGGAGTTCGAAACCTTCTGTAGGACCGTATGCCTTGGCATCGGTAGAGAAACTGTACTGAGTCTTGGCAATACAGATAGGGAACTTTTCAGCACCCAGCTTCTTGATCTCTTCAATCATCGCCTTGGCAGAATCGCTCAATGTCACGCAGCCTGCTCCGTAAAGATTGAATGCAACCTTTTCTATCTTCTCCTCAACGCTATCGTTATCATCGTAAGCAAAATAGAGAGGGGCTGATGGACGCTCATCAATGGTCTTCACTACGAGGTTGGCAAGTTCAATGGCACCGTTTCCGCCTTCGGCAAAGGCGCTGTTTACGGCAAAACCGCAACCCATCTCCTCGCAATGCTTGCGCAATACTTCAATTTCTTCATCTGTATCGGTTGCAAACTTGTTGAATGCAATCACTACAGTCTGACCAAAGCTCTGCAGGTTCTTTACGTGCTTGTCGAGGTTCCAGTAACCGGCTTCCATTCCTGCGATGTTTGGCTTCTTGATATCTTCCTGAGCTACACCACCATGCATCTTCAACGCCTGGAGGGTAACAACGAGAACAGTGAGGTCTGGTTGCAAACCTGTCTTGCGGCATTTGATGTCATAGAACTTCTCTGCACCGAGATCTGCACCGAATCCTGCCTCTGTAATAGCATAGTCGCCATACTCAAGAGCAGCAGCTGTAGCCATGACGGAATTGCAGCCATGAGCAATGTTGGCAAAAGGACCGCAATGAACAAATGCCGGTGTACCCTCTGTTGTCTGAACCAGATTTGGCTTCAAAGCATCGAGAAGGAGAGCTACGATACTGCCACCTACACCCATATCCTTTACGGTAAATGGCTTGTCGTCCTCGGTGATGCCCAGGAGAATATTATCGATACGGCGACGAAGATCATCGATGCTTGTTGCGAAACACATGATAGCCATAATTTCAGAAGCTGGCGTAATATCGAAACCAGACTCTGTCTCGATGCCGTTCTTATCGCCGATACCGGTGATGATGCGGCGCAAACCTCTATCGTTCACATCCATGACTCGACGCCAAAGAATCTTCTTCAACTTGAAACCCTCTGCTTCGTGCTGGAAACGGTAATTGTCCAAAAGGGCAGAAATCATGTTGTTGGCCTCTGTGATGGCATGGAAATCGCCGGTGAAATGGAGATTAATCTTATCCATAGGCAAAACCTGGGCGTAACCGCCACCTGCAGCACCACCCTTCATGCCGAAGCAAGGACCCAGAGATGGTTCACGAAGAGCTACTACAGCCTTCTTGCCAATCTTCTGCATACCCAGGGCAAGACCCACGGACACGGTGGTCTTACCATTACCAGCCTTTGTAGGGCTGATAGCTGTAACAAGGATGAGATGGTGATTCTTAAATTTGTTGGTGTCAATCTTGTCCGTAGTAATCTTAGCGATGTAACGGCCGTAGTTTTCCACTTGGTCTTCATGGATTCCAAGTTCTGCTGCCACTTCATTGATAGGGCGCAATTTTACTGATTTAGCTATTTCAATATCTGTCAACATAAAAAGTAATGTTTTGTATTTTGAGTGCAAAGGTACGGAAAAGTATTCATATATTAAAATAAGAAAGTATAAAAAAACAAAATAAAAAAAAGGAAGACTTCCCCATTTCCAAATGACGAAGTTTAAAAAAGGTAAATTGTAGGATTTTGTCGTGTGAATGTAGTACCTTTGCAAGCGAATTTATATTTTATAGTACGTATGAACAAGTCTTTAGCATTAGCTCATTTTCAGACGAGCTTTCAGTTTATCACGCATCAGAACGAGCGCTTCTCTTATCTCGAAGGAGCCTATCTGGCACTTATCGGAGGATGTGATTGGGTTCAGCTTCGCATGAAGGGGGCTACCGATGAAGAGGTTGAGCCTATAGCCCGTAAGTTGAAGTTGGCTTGTGAGGGAGCCGGTGCAACCTTTATCCTCGACGACCGTGTAGAACTGGTGAAGAAGTTACAGATAGATGGTGTACATCTTGGCAAGAATGATATGCCGGTTGATGAGGCCCGTAAGTTCCTGGGTGATGAATTCATTATCGGAGGAACAGCCAATACATTTGATGATATTCGTCGTTTGCATGAACAGGGGGCTGACTATATCGGTTGCGGTCCGTTCCGCTATACTACTACCAAGGAGAAACTCTCTCCGGTATTGGGTATAGAAGGTTATCGCCAGATTATTGAGCAGATGAGGGAGAATAAAATCTCTCTGCCTATGGTAGCCATCGGAGGTTTGACTCCAGACGATATAGATCCGCTTGCAGAATTGGGCATCGGTGTGGCAATGAGCGGTACCATCCTGAATGCGGAGAACCCTGTTACCATGACACGTCAGATTCATGACAAGTGTTTCGGATTATTCATCGAAAATCTCAATCATTTTTTTGAGAATCAGTAGAATGATACTCATAAATGATGATTTTTCATAGAAAAGAGAAGAAAGTTTTGTTTTTCTTCTCTTTTCTCATTTTATTGTTGTAACTTTGCACCCGCATTGCAAAACTGTTGCAAGGCTATTACAAATAATAGTATTTAAAAGACATGAAATTAATAGTGGGAATTAACTTAGGAAATATAGGAAAAACAGATGCTGTCGGAAAGAACGAGAACATCATGATATACGCACCTTCAGATAAAGGTGCTTAAAAACCCGGGCACAAACGTGTTCGGGCTTTTTTATTTTACTATATATAATAGGTGTAAAACCAACTCAAAATAGATAGTGTGTGCAAAATATATAATTATTAACTTTATAAAAAAATATTAAAATGATGAAAACAGAATGGAGAGGTTTCAAAGGAAACATGTGGCAGAGTGAAGTGAATCTTCGTGATTTCATTCAGAACAACTACACTTGTTATGACGGCGATGAGTCGTTCCTTGCAGAACCAACTCAGGCAACTAACACCCTTTGGGGTATGTTGAAGGAACTCCAGAAGGAGGAGCGCGCCAAGGGTGGTGTGCTTGATATGGAAACAGAAATCGTTTCAGGATTGACAGCTTATGGTGCTGCTTATATCGGTGAAGGTACAAAGGATTTGGAGAAAGTGGTAGGTCTGCAGACTGATAAACCTCTGAAGCGTGCCTTCATGCCTTACGGTGGTATCAAGATGGCGGAGCAGGCTTGTACAACATATGGCTATCAGCCATCTGAGAAGCTCCACGAAATCTTCCACAAGTATTGCAAAACTCATAATGATGGCGTATTCGATGCTTATACTCCAGAGATGAAACTCGTGCGTCATAACCACATTCTTACCGGTCTTCCTGATACATACGGTCGTGGACGTATCGTAGGTGACTACCGTCGTGTGGCTCTCTATGGTATCGACTTCCTCATCGAGGAGAAGAAGAACGACCTCGCTAACATGGGCGACCGTGAGATGATCGACGACGTTATCCGTCTCCGTGAAGAGGTTGCTATGCAGATTAAGGCGCTCAAGGGCTTGAAGGAGATGGCTCAGTTGTATGGTTACGACATCTCTCAGCCTGCTAAGAACGCTCGTGAGGCTGTTCAGTGGTTGTACTTCGGTTACCTCGGAGCTGTAAAGACTCAGAATGGTGCTGCGATGTCTGTAGGTCGTATCTCTACATTCCTCGACATCTATATCCAGCGCGACTTGAACGAGGGTACTCTTACCGAGGATGAGGCTCAGGAGCTCATCGACCACTTGGTCATGAAGTTCCGTATGGTTAAGTTCGCCCGTATCCCTTCTTACAATGAGCTCTTCACAGGCGACCCAGTTTGGGCTACTCTCGAAGTAGCTGGTATGGGTCAGGATGGCCGCTCAATGGTTACCAAGAACGACTTCCGTTTCCTCCACACATTGGAGAACATGGGTCCTTCACCAGAGCCAAACTTGACTGTACTCTATAGCTCTCGCTTACCAAAGGCATTCAAGCACTACGCTTCTCTCATCTCTGTAAAGACAAGCTCTATCCAGTATGAGAACGATGACGTAATGCGCCCAGTTTGGGGTGACGACTATAGCATCTGCTGCTGTGTATCTGCTACACAGACAGGTAAGGAGATGCAGTTCTTCGGTGCACGTGCCAACTTGGCTAAGTGCTTGACCTACGCTGTATCTGGCGGTGTTGATTCAAAGACACGCGAGCAGTGCGGTCCTAAGTATCGCGCCGTTGAGGGTGATGTATTGACATACGAGGAGTTCATGCCACGTTTCATGGATATGATGGACTGGTTGGCTGGCGTTTATGTGAAGACATTGAACCTCATCCACTACATGCACGATAAGTACTTCTACGAGGCAGCAGAGTTGGCGCTCATCGATACAGATGTTCGTCGTACTTTCGCTACTGGTATCGCTGGTTTCAGCCACGTGGTTGACTCTATCTCAGCTATCAAGTATGCCAAGGTTAACATCATCCGTGATGAGACTGGTTTCCCTCTCAGCTTCAAGACCGAGGGCGACTTCCCACGTTACGGTAACGATGATGAGCGTGCTGATGAGATTGCAGTATGGTTGCTCAAGACCTTCATGAACATGATCAAGAAGCATCATACATACCGCAATTCAGAGCCTACTACATCTATCCTGACTATCACATCAAATGTAGTATACGGTAAGTACACCAGCAACATGCCTGATGGTCGTCCAGCCGGTGCTCCTTTGGCTCCAGGTGCTAACCCATCTTACGGTGCAGAGAAGAACGGTCTTTTGGCTTCATTGAACTCAGTAGCTAAGTTGCCATACGAGTATGCTCTCGATGGTATCTCTAATACTCAGACCATCAGTCCGGGTGCTCTGGGACATAACGATGAGGAGCGTGCCCAGACATTGGTAGGTGTATTGGACGGTTACTTCAACCAGGGTTCTCACCACTTGAACGTGAACGTATTCGGTATCGACAAGCTCAAGGATGCTATGGAGCACCCAGAGAAGGAAGAGTACCAGAACTTCACCATCCGTGTAAGTGGTTACGCTGTTAAGTTCATCGACTTGACACGTGAGCAGCAGCTCGACGTAATCGCTCGTCAGGCTCACGAGAGACTCTAAGGAAGTGAAGAATGAAGAGGGAAGAGTGAAGAATTCTCTTGTCTCTTTGTAACATATAGATTGCCCGCTAGATTTTCTTTCCGAGGATATTTAGCGGGCATTTTAGCTTATTTAACTGTAAAATAGAGTAAGCTATTGATTATTTTACTAATTTTGCAGTATGAATTTATCAAAAGATGGGAAAAGGACTTTATTTGCTGAAGCGAGTAAGTTCTGTTTGGACATTGCTAAGTTAGTTATTGGTGGTGTTCTTCTGGCGAGCATCATGAAGGAAGATATTGATAAAGTAACTCTTTATATGTTAGGAGTTCTTATAGTCTTATTCTTTACCTTTTTGGGCTTCTTGTTTTTAATCATTTCTAAAAAGATAAAATAATATGGGTGTATTTCTTTTTTTAGGTGTTATAGCCTTATTTATGAGTCTTTTTGCATTGTGGGGAATATATGATCTTCGAAAGAATGCATAAGGGATTTGTACACAGCATAGAGAGCTTTGGTTCTGTAGATGGACCAGGCATCCGATTTTTGATTTTCCTGCAGGGGTGTCTGATGCGCTGCCAGTTCTGCCATAACCCGGATTCCTGGAAGAAGGGAGTAGGAGAGGAGTGGAGTGCTGATGACCTGCTGGATAAGGCAGAGCGATTCAAGAGTTATTGGGGTGACAAGGGCGGTATTACTGTAAGTGGTGGAGAAGCCCTGATGCAGATAGACTTTCTCATCGAACTTTTCGAGAAAGCCCATCAGCGTGGCATCAACACTTGTCTTGATACATCAGCGCAACCATTTAGGAAAGAGGGTGCTTTCTTCGATAAATTCGAGCGTCTGATGACCGTTACTGATACTGTTCTTCTTGATATTAAGCATATCAACGATGAAGAGCATCGTAAACTCACCCGCCATTCTAATGTAAACATACTGGATTGTGCACGATATTTAAGCGAGATACACAAACCAGTATGGATTCGTCACGTCCTGATTCCAGGTATTACCGACAAGGATGAATACCTCTATCAGTTGCGCGATTTCCTCTCTACACTCTCTAATATTGAGCGTATAGATGTCTTACCTTATCATACGATGGGTATCTACAAGTATGAGAAACTAGGTATTGCCTACCCGCTGGAAGGCATAGATCCTCCTACTAGTGATCGCATAGCTCATGCAGAAGCAATCTTGCAAGAGGCACTTTAGCCTCTTGCAAGATTACTTAGATGAGCGTCTAGCGAACTGGTGAGACGGGCTTTGATGATAGGCTTTGTAATGTAGTCGTTTACTCCAAGCTCGTAGCATTCATCCACATTATCCTTGTTGCTTAACAGGGAAACAACGATGATGACCATTTCACTTTTCGAGTATTTAGAGCGTACATGGTCTATTACGTCCCACCCATTTACATGTGGCATCATCAAGTCGAGCAGTATCACGTCCGGCTTGAATGAGTCAATCAGTTCAATGGCTTCTTTTCCGCCATTTGCAGTTTTCACGTCGATGTCAAAGTCCTTTATCATTTCAGAGATAGTTTCAATATTTTCTGAAATATCATCGACGATTAGCACTTTGTTCTTTTCCATTTTTCACTGGTTTATTATATAGGTTCTTTCCGATCTTGAAGATCTAGTTTCTTGGCTTGTGAATGCCGTAGATGTCGCATATGAATCCTTTATCAGTGATTAGATTGTTCATATTGATACTGTCGAACATCTTGTGATGAGTACCGATTACCACAATCTGATACTCTTTTTCCAGAACTTTAGGATCATCTGTCACCTTGATGTTATATTCTTCTTTTACTTCCTTTACATCTACCAATGGATCGTAGAGTGTGGTTTTGTAACCTGCTCCTACCAGGTTGATATAGAGATCGGCTACTTTTGTGTTTCTGATATCATCGCTGTCTGGCTTGAACGAGAAGCCGAGAATCAGCACGTTAGTCTCCGGAGCCTTGAACTTTCTGCTTTCAGATGCATTCTTTATCTTTCCTGCCATCCATACCGCCATCTGCTCGTTAACCTCGCGGGCTGTAGAGAGCAGCGATGGTACCACGTCAACCTCCTGTGCCTTGTTAATCAGGTAGTATGGGTCTACCGCGATGCAGTGGCCGCCAACGAGTCCTGGAGTAGCTGGCACGAAGTTCCATTTTGTGCTCGCTGCCGCCGTTACGTCTTCGATGTTGATGTTCATCTTGTCGAAAATCTTTTCCATCTCATTGAAGAAGGCTATCTGCACGTCTCTCTGGCAGTTCTCCATCAGTTTACATGCCTCTGCTATTTTGATACTCTTCGCCCTGTAGGTGCCATGGGTAAGTACTGAAGCATAGAGGCTGTCGATGATAGCTGCTGCTTCGGGTGTAGAACCGCTGGTAACCTTCACGATGTTCTCGATGGTATGAACAGTATCGCCCGGGTTGATGCGCTCTGGCGAGAAGCCTACAAAGAAACTCTGGTTCAACTTCAATCCTGATGTAGATGCCAGTAATGGGGCACAGACCTCTTCTGTCAGATCTGGGTAAACGGTACTCTCGTAGACTACGATATCACCTTCTTTCAGAATCTTGCCAACCTCAGCAGTTGCATTGCGCACGCAGCTGATGTCTGGTTTGTTCGATTTGTTCACCGGTGTCGGTACAGCGATGATATACACGTTACACTTCTTCAGGTCATCAATATTACTGGTCAGTTTCAGTCCCTGTTCCAAAGCTTTGGATACAGGTCTGTTGTCTTTCATCGTGCTTTTGGCTAACTTGGCTACCTTCTCAGCTTTGATGTCATAACCCCATGTATCGTATTTCTTTGAGAATAAGCATGCTAGTGGAGTACCTACATACCCCAATCCTATTACTCCAATCTTAAACTCAAAAGACTTGTTTATCATATACTATATTGTTTATGTTTTATAATGTTATTTCTTTTATTGGGAGCTCCCTGCTGTATGTACGTTACAGCAAGTAACTCGGATCTTTTAGATTCCTTCGAGCTGAGCATAGCGTGAAGTCTTCTCAGGGTTCCAGGCGTCCTTGTATGAACGGCGGAAGAAAAGCTCTTGCAGATGAGCCGACAGACGGGCGATACGCAGGAAATAACCTGTATAAGGTGACATCAGTGGCAGATATCTGTAAAGGAACCACACGTCTTTCTTTCTTTCTGAAACCATCAGCACCAGGATGAAGGCAAGCTGCGAGAAGCATACTCTGATAAAGTAGCCCAGAGCCAGCACCTCGATGATGTGCGTGTTAAACGTGATGGCGAGCTTGATGATATACCACAACCACAGGAAATTGAGGAAGCAGTCGAAAACTACACTCTCCATATTGGATAACCAGTTAAGGATACTCCAGTTCTTTGTAGGCAACAGAATGTCGGCATGCTTGCGTAGACGGAATCTCACGAGCGAGCGCGACCATCTGATGCGCTGATGATACAGCTTGTACCATTCGGTAGGAACATTGGTCATACAGATGGCATCTTCGGCAAATTTCACTTTATATCCGGCTTTGCGGATCTTCTGTGTCAGGTCACCGTCCAGTCCCGGTCCTATGTCCCAATATCCCACTTCCTTCAGTGTCTTTCTTTCGAAGGCTCCGAATGCTCCCGAGATGATGTGGTAGATACCCAGTTCGCTGGTTACGATACGTCCCACCTGTATTCGCTTCAGGTATTCGAAAGCCTGCAGCGATGAGCAGATGGTCTCCTTGTAGTTGCGCACTTTCACACATCCTCCTACGCCCTTTACCATTCCGTCGATGTAGAAGGGGAGTAGAATCTTCTCCAGTGCATCACGGTCGAGCGAAGAGTCGGCATCCAGACATACGATGTATTTGCCTCTTGCCATCTGGGCTCCATAGTTGCTGGCGGCAGCTTTACCGCCTCTTGTATCCAACCTCAGGTAGTGGGTGATATACCCGGCTCGGTAGAGGTCGTTGCAAATCAGTTTGGTGTCGTCGTCGCTACCATCGTCTACCACGATGATTTCGTAGTTGCGGTAGGTTTGCTCAGCCAGCGAGTTCACCATTTTGAATATATGTTTGCCTTCGTTCTTTCCCGGTACGAGGATGCTGATAAGCGGATTCTCGCGGTACAGGAAGAACTTGGCATATTCTTTCTCTTTATCTAACTGGTTTCTCTTCATCAGTCGGTTTCCGATTACGAGATATTCCAGGATATAATATCTTGGCATCTCGATGAAGAAGAGGAACCAGTAGGTATTCACGATACTGCTAAACGATAGCGTGCTGATCCAGTCGAAGAAATCGTTCAGTTGTTCTGCTATGCTAAACATACGCTTTTCCCTTTCTTCTTGATAGCTTATCTCAGCACGGTGAGCGCCAAGAGGGCCATGATTATGAGTATACCTGCGATGGTGACAAGGATGGCAACGAGTTTCTTGTAGAGTACGATGCGCTTCTGTATCTTGTCGTTTTCATCTTCCTTCGGTTCCATATCAAGCAGCTCTTCCTGCGGCTGCACCTCTTTCTCTTCTTCCTTCATCAGAGGTTCCTCTGAGTAGCTGCAGTAGTCGTCTGGAGTCATATCCACATATTGCAGTTTGTTGAAGAACTCTTCATAGTTGTTAGCGATGGTCTTCGTCTTGGTTTCCAGCATGCTGCAGATAATCTCGTCCGGTTCTATCGAGTTGGCCAGCTTTCTGATGGCTATCGACATCTCCTTGCTCAGTTTCTGCTGAGCCTCTTCCACCGTTTCTCCGTGCTCATAGAGGGTAGAGGTTACGTAGAAGATATTGTTGTTGTAAGACACCTTGTGATTGGAGAAGATTATACAGAGCTTGCCCTGTATGCTTTCCTTTATCTTTACGGTATCCTTGTTTTCATCTATAATCCATATCTTGCCTACCATGACCGAGAGTTCATCCTTGCGGTAGGTTTCCATCAGCTGGCGTCGCAGTCGGTTTATCAGCAGGTAATATTCCATGAAGTTATCATAGATGTTCACCATGTTGTTGAACATGATGTTGCCGTTGGTCAGCGTTCTGATTGCTTCTTCCGTTATCTCGTAGTCCATTACGTCTCGTGGCACCAGGGCATTTACCGGATAGGTGCTCTGGCAGTAGCAGCAGGTTGACTTGGTGATAGGCGCGGTAAACGAGTTCTCGCAGTCGTTGCAGGTATATACCACGGCTGGTCTGTCATAGTCAACACCGATGTGGCGCAGTTTCTTGTGACACTTCGGACAGATGAGCATACCGCCCACATTGTAGCTGCTCTCTGGCGATACGTTGGCGCAGCTGAAGTGGTGGATGATGTTCTGTATCTTCAGGTTCGAACTTCCGCACTTCGGACAGCACTCTGTATAGAGCAGGTGAGAGTGGTTGCACTTAGGACATAGGTGCTCCTTGAGCAGGAAGCGGTGAATGCGCAGTGAGCCAAACTCCACCATAGAGTCGATGAACATGAACATCTCGTTGAGATGGAAGAGACCCATACTGTGATAGTGCTCGAAGATTGGGTTGATATATCCCAAAGACGATTTCTCCAGCAGTCTGTGTCCTATGATTCGCTGGTCTCTTGAGAGCAGGTATCTCAGAATATTGGCAAAGAGCTGGCTAGGCTGTGTAGGGCGTGAATTTTCGTTTTTTACACCAAACTTCTGTCTTGCCATCTTGATTTTGTCTATAATCTCGTATACCTTCTCATTGTTCATGTCGCTCACATAGGCATCGATGATATTGTCGATGATCTGTTCCTTTCCCGATACCGCCGTATTGACGAATATCGGTTTGTAGCTACATTTCCATGATAAGATTGGACTGGCTCCAAACAGTATAGCATGGAACGCACGCTCACTCTTCGTATTGATGTAAATACAATCGAAGTAGTCGGGCTGGATGTCCGGTGTCGAGTCGATATCTATATAGCTATCGATGGTGAGCACCATATCTCCACGTTTGTTTCTTCTAAGTCCAATCATTCTTTATTTCTTTTGTTCTTGATGATTATTGGTGTCGCTCGAAATCATGTTGCTTCGCTTCACGTTTTCGTTCTTGCCCACTGGGACGGTGTACATCGGTAGTGGCTTCGGATCGAGCATGGCACCAATCTTGTTCACTCTTATTCTTACCGGCAGTCTGTTGCTCATTACCCATGCCGGAACTCTCTGGTTCGGGTTCAGGGTGAATACGGCAACCACTGCGTTGGCATCATGCGAGAAGTTACTCTGCAGATGCTTTGGTATTTCCTCTACTCTCAGACCTACCATCTGCAACTTAGCCTGCAGTTCCAGGTCTTTGTTGATGATGATGTCTGCATCGTCAGGGCTTTCCATATACTTCACCATGTCGTTGGGTACGTATGCGATTACGCCCAGATGGCAGTCTGCATAGTCAGTATGCTGGATAACCATCACCTCCTCGCTTTTGAACACCAGGGTTTTGTCGCTCACATTGATTTTTGAGATGAAGGCATCGGCTGGTGCACAGCAGTAGTGTATCAGTCCTGGGTTGTAGATGCTGGTGTTGGAGTAAGGCATGGCAGCATTTGTCGTGCCGGCTCCTCTGCGGCTCATGAAGTTATAGGTGGTGTTCTTAGCCTGTGCGTAGATTTCCACCTTCTTAGCCTGCTTTCTCAGTTCTTCTTCTACCTCGGCAATCTCGGCATCCAGTGCATTTCGTTTGGTGTTGTCTGTAAGACCATAGTAGATGTCTGAACTTTCAGATGCTTTCTGTTTTCTCAGTTCGGCAAGTCGGGTACGCAGCACCGGAATCTCCTGCTGTGCGAGTTTAGCCTGTACCTCCATGTCGTGAGTCTCCTTTACGGCAGAAGGCAGGATGTTCGGGTCGTATTGGTTCACAATATTACCTAGCAGTACATAAGAGTAGAGCGTATCTCCCTTATGCACCACTTCACCTATTTCTTTGTTCACCTTAAGGATATAGATGTCGTCAACGGCACTGATATGGTTTTCATCGAGGGTTATATAACCGTCGAAGGTTGCCCATATCATACGAGTGACAATATAGTAGGCGGCAAGCACGATAACCAGCAGGAAGATCAGGGCAAAGACGATCTGCTGTCTGGCAAGGCGGTGACTCTGCGACTTCAGCAAGTCAGCCATCGCCTGTTCTTGTGGCGTGCCATTATATTGGAATTCATTCATATTCTGGTTTCCTTACATTCAAAGTTCTATTTCTTTGAAGATGTTGTTGTTGTCATAGATGCTCACGGCTTTCTCGATATTGATGATAGCGAGGGCTCGGTTCTGCATCAGTTTGTACATACGCTCCATACTTTCCAGAAGTCCCGTATATTCGTCCATACGCATCAGATAGTTGTATCCCTGTTTCTGGTTCTGGTAGGCAAACCGCCGCATTTCGATATATTTGCCGGTCTGGTCTATATGGAAAGCCTCGGTGGCTATAGCCTTGTTCAGGTTGTCTATCTTCTTGAGCAGGATGCCTACCGACTGTTTTATTTCCTTCACGTCGGTACCGCGGCTGCTGCGTATGATTTCCTTCTGGGTCTCCAGTGCCTGTCGTTTGCGTGGCGTTTCGTTCCAGATAGGAATGGTGAATCTTACGCCCACGTCGGCATTGTTCGATATTTTGTTGTTGCTCTGCCAGTAGCTCGACCATCTTGCAAATGGTGTGAGTCGGGTAGTGCTTAAATAGTTGGTCAGCTTGCTGTCGTTGTCAGCAATCTGTTCTTTCACCATCATGATGCGTGCATCCAGACTTTCCTGGTTCAGATGGTTCCAGAGGGCTGTTGTGTCTACCACAATCTTGGTTGGTTTGATGCGGTAGATAGGCTTGTTGCTGATATCTCGGTCTGTGCAGAGTACGGAGATGTCGTATTCAGCCTCCAGCTTATCGTTCATCACTTTCAGCATCTTGTCGTTGCTGATTCGGTCTTTTTCCAGCATAAACTGGTACGCTTCGTTCATGATGTCGAGGTTGTCCAGTCTGTGTGCTATGACAGTACCGATATAGAAGTTATATTGTTCGGTCAGCTCATCGGCTGCCTTTTCATAGATGTCTGCAGTTTGGCGCTTTTTTATTTGCAAGCGGTCGAGTTCATTGGCAAGAGCAATTTTAGTTCTTTTCTCCTTGCCTTGGTAGAACTTCGAGTTGATGATGTTCCAACCCAGTTCGGCTTGAACCTTCATCTTATATTTTGATACCTCTTTTGCATCGTCTTCATCAGAATCGAAGTACGAGTCAGGTCGGGCATAAACCTGTCCGGTCACTTCCAGACCGTTGTGTCTGTTGAGCGCTAGGTGCTCATGTGCGGTTTTCGACCAGAACAGAGAGTCGGTCTTGTTGATATCAGCGTGATGCTGTTTATTGAGTCCCAGTGCGATGACTGGTGATTTCACCCAGATTGGGTTTTTGATGAGAGTGTCGAGTTGTGCGAAGCGTTGGTTGAAGTGTCTGAGCACGTTGTCGTTTTTCAGATTTTCATATACGAGCATTTTAGGGCTAAAGCTCTTTTTCTTCAGCTGTTGCTGCCTTTGAGCCTGAGCCACAGCGCTTTGTCCTCCGAGTGTAATGAGGAGAGCAGTAGTCGTATATAGTATCAAATTTTGCTTCATTGTTTTTTAGTTTAAACACTATGAATGCAGCCGCAAGCTGTTGCAGCTGCATTCAACTAGTGTCTTCTATTTTGTTAATGTCTATATCAATCAGTATTCTAGTTTTTACGCTAGCTTTTACGATTAATTTTCTGTGAGTTGATAAACTTGCAGTTTCTTCTGTCCGTATGCTACATAGATATAGCCGTTGTAAACGGTAATGTAGTTGGCAGACTTGCCTTCTTCTCTATGAGCAATAGTCTCAGGATTTCCTGCTTCAAGTGTACCAGCTTTCAGAACAACTACACCATAAGAACCATATGCAATGTATACTTTACCGTCGTCACCAACGAAACAGCCATTTGCATAAGCCTTGTAGTCTCCAACTTTACCCAGTTTGCTATCCTTGATAATAGGATTTGGCATCTGGTAGTGTCCGAGTTCTTTGCCTGTCTGCAAGTCGTAGCAGTAGAGACCCGCTGCGCCGAGGCATGCATAAATCTTACCATTCTTCACAGCGATAGCGTTTTTACCGTAGTGAGGCAAGATTGCAGGTGTTGTGATAGTCACCTCTGGAGTAGATTCCATATCTGCCGATTCGTCTCTTACTTCTATCTGGGCATTGATCCATTCCTTGGCTGCTTCTGCAGGGTTCTTGGATGGATTGTATTGTGCTTGTTTTGTGAATACCAATGTAACAACCTTACCGTCTCCAATGGCAACATGTTTTGCTTTACCAGGTTTTTCTACAGTCTCAATTTCATTTAATGTTGCAGGATCGTATGTTGTGTATCCCTTTGTTGTTGCAACGATGAAACGGTTTCGGCTACTGTCATATACGATGCAGTTTTCATCTGTTGCCTTTTCGTTTGCATCCAAAGGAAGAATATTCAAAGGTTTGATTTCCTTGTTTTCTCCTTCTTCTGTTACAATCGTTTTGGCATTAGTATTCAGCAATCCGCTACTTGTAATATCAATGTAGCCTAACACACCTGCTTTCTTGTAGTGATTACCAACAGCGTATACTTGTTTTGCACCATTGGCATCGTAAACCATCAGGTGATTCCAGTCTAACATACCTTCACGGTCGTAGATGTATTGGAGCAGTTTCACTTCGTTGTTAGCATCAACTGGGTCGAAAACTTCCAAACAAGAACCATGTCCGTCACCACGAGTATGATATGACATATACATCTTTCCTTCGAAAGGCTGAACACATGTTGCAGAAATATCATGTGTATGATCAGGCTCAATCACGCTGATTGGTACAATAGGTGATGGTTTTGGAGTTGGAGTAGGGGTTGGATCTGGTTCTGGATCAGGATCTTTTCCTGGGTTCCAGCCTGTCTGTCCATTACACTCTGTCTTGCTGATGATTACATCAGAGATATTGTCAGTCTGGTCAATTCTGTAAATCAGAGTTCCTGGGAAGAACGGAATGATTTCCGTTGTTAAATCCTGCTGATAGAATTTACCGTCAAGAACAATCTTCGATGTTACTGATGGAGTTCTGAACATGAAACAGTTAAATTTCATTGTTCCATTCTCTGTTGGAGCTCCTGTATTGAAAGCAAATTTCTTGGCTTTGATGACAGCTACTGCGTTGTCGCCTTCAATGAGTGAACCGGCATTTGAAACATTATTGTTTATGTTCCAGTCATCACTTGCGTTTTTGTCTGTATATGTGTTACATTCAATCAGACTTTGGTCTTTCAGAATAAACTTGCAGCCTGAACTCTGAATGATATCTCCTGCCTTCAAATAGGATATATGGAGTTCAGATCCACTATTAACATTTACAGTTCCTGCAACTTTGGTTGCGCAACTGCTATATAGTTTAGCATCTGAGTTGAGTTCTAAAGAACCGCAGGTGAATGTTCCATCCACATTCATGATACCTTTGGGACCATTCCATGTGCTACCATTTAAGATAAACTTACTATTTCCCAAGTTACAATTTCCTTTTACATTAAGACACATGCCGCTATTAGTCAATTCCTTGGCTGTAAGATTACCTCCAACATAGCAACTACCTTCAATGTTTAACTTATCTCCAGGGAAGTTTATGTCGCTATCAGTTAAGTATGTACCTTTAATGGTGAACTGGCTATTTGTTGCCTCCAGCGTTCCATAATTGTAAACAGTAGCATTGCCGTTGACTAAATCTTGGGCGTTTGTTTTCCATTTTCCACCTTTCAAGATATATATCTTAGTTTTGTCGTCGGCATTCATTCCGTTCTGGATGAATGTTCCTGCCACATAGAGTGTTACGCCATTGAATGGTTGGTTGCATTCTACAGTTTCGCCTGCTGCCACACAATAAGTTCCAGGAGTCAATGTCCAAGTAGGATAGTCTTTCAGATCCTTGGCATCAGCAGGAATAGAAGCTGGTGCCTCTGGCATGCTGATGATATTTGAGAAATATGACTTGTTAGTTTCGTCAATAGTTCTTGACTTAGTTGCAATTTTGCTCTTGTAATTAAAAACACGGCTAGCCAATTCCTGGGCATTCGTGTTTTGCACCAAGTCGCTTCCTATAATCTTGGAATTCATGCTGGCGATAGGCACATTTGTTGTACCATCGCTATTGCTATCACTACAAGAAGCGAGGAGCAATGCTGCGAAACTGATAGTAGCAAGTTTAAAGTTCATTGCTTTCATGATGTTTCATTTTTAATGTTAATACATTACCTTATTATATATAGCTGCCTTAATGAGCTTTTATAAGGTTTGTTCTCCCTCACGAAGAGTGAGGGAGAACAAGAGAGTTTTATTAATATTACTTAGTTCGTCTTTGTGAGCTTGTAAACCTGGATACGGCTCTGACCGTAAGCAACATAGATGTTACCATTGGCTACTGCTACGTAGTTCGCTGACTTGCCGTTAGATGCCTTGCGGTGGCAAACTTCATTGCCTGTTTTGTCAAGAACAACAACACCATAGCTACCACATGCAATGTATACATACTTACCATCTACAGCTACACCATTAGCATTACCTTCAGTCTGACCTTGCTTATCTCCAGAAGAGATCTTAGGGCAAGTAAAGAAATCTGTTACAGTAGTACCTGAAATCTTAGCCACACCATTCTTGCCTTTGCAGACGTAGATATCACCATTAGGGTCAATAGCTATTACCGCCTTGTTACCCTTAGGTGCTACTGCGCCAACTGTGTAAGTTGTTTCAGGAGTAGTCATATTAGAACTATTGTATACGTTCAAATTGCCTGTTTCTGTCAATGCATAAATCTTGTTGCCTTCACTGATAACATGTTTGGCTACAGTGCCTGACAGGTAGAGGTCAGCATTGTCATCCTTATCGATTACGTAGAATCCCTGGGTTGTTGCCAATACATGGTCTGTACCATATGCTGCAACGCAGTTTGCGTCTACCCCGTCGTTCTTCTTATCAACAGAATGGAGAATCAGGTTGTCGCTAATGCCTGAAGCTGTAATAGCAACTTCACCCATGAAAGCACCTACAGAATGACCACCTTCTACATCTTTACCATTGCCCTGCTGGCTACCTGCGAGGAAGAGCTTGTCGCCTTCAACAATCAGGTGGTTGTAGTCGATATTAGCAGCCTTCTTGCTCTGTTCGATATTCAAAGTCTTGCTGCCTTCTGTCATGCTTGCAACCTCGATACTACCACCAACCGTATTGTCTCCGTTAGTATGATATGAAACATACAACTTGTTATTTGCAGGCTGGATACATGTTGCAGACTCACCGTCCTTAGGATCTTCTGCAGAAGCAATCAAGTCAAGTTTTTGAGTTGCAACCAACTTAGAAGCGTCTCCGGTCCACTCGTAACCAAAGCTTTCGTGGTTGTCTTCTTTGTATTCAATCTTCTGGTTCTGGTCTGTCTTATCGTAGTCGATGTATGTAGCCTGAAGAGTCAGGTCATCGAATGAAGACAACTTGGTTTCACCCTTATAGTTGGTTGTGAACTGGAACAGGAAACAAGCGTTGGTACCAGAGGTAGAGAATGAAAGAATTCTATCTTCACCATTATTAACGAACTTGTCAGCCTTGATTACAGCAATAGAACTGTCATCAGCCAACTCAACCTGACCCTGAGTGTTGTCTGTAACCAGGTTGTTAACGTTCATAACGCTCTTGTTGGTCAATTTGATATAGCAATTACCATTTAATTTAAGCGTAGCATCGCCAGGAATGGTATTGCCCTTATCATCTGTAGCCTGGTTCTTTCCGTTCTTCGGATTGTTTGTTACATTGATGTAATTAGCAACAATCTTAGAACCCGCATTAGCATTGAGAGTACCTGTTACCTTAACGGCAGATTTTGCGCCTGTCTCAAGGTAGCCATTTACAGTCATGTCAGCAGCAGTTGCTCGATTGTCGGCTGTCAAAGTAGTGAAGTCACCTACTCGTACAAAACCATCAACTTTCAAACTTCCATTCAAGTTAAATCCTTTAGAATCGAATACATTTTCTGTAGTGTATACAATTGCACCCTTATTGATGTTCAACTCTGTAGCACGGATAGAACCATTAATGTAAGCTACTGCCTTCTCACCGAAAGTAATCTTCTGGGTAGGAGTAATGTGCTTTTTCTTATCTTCTGCAGATGTTTCTTTGATAGCTCCAAGACCTGTCATCAAATCTTTACCTGTTGAAACAGAGGTACCTTTGAAGTTAGCGTAGAATTCACCATTGATATTGATGTCGCCAGTAGCAACAACATTGTTTCTTGCATCTGTGCAGAATACAGTGTTGGTTGCAGGTACCATTTCTCCAGTACCGGTATATTTCAAAGTTGCACTACCATTCAATACGATGGTACTGTTGGTTATCTTGGTAGTGTTGTCGTATTCGAAAGTAGAACCGCTATGTACAAAGATTGTTGTGCCGTTAATAGTCTTTCCTGCGAAGTTCAGACTCTTTTGACCGGTAATTTGGTAACTCTTGCCTACAACTTCGAGGTCGGCAGGATTGTTAAGCTGCTTTGCGTTTTCCTCTACAGGAGCAGTCTTGAGAGTAGGGAATGTAACTCCGTCCTCAGCTCTTGTGCTCAGGAAAAACTTTCTAGCCTTGGCTGTTGAGTTTTTGTAATTGATTACACGGCTGTTGTCAACAGTTTGTGATTTAAGTGTAATGTTGGTAATCTCTGCAGGATTGATTGCTGGTGAACCATCTGCAGGATCACTGTTACTGTCGCTACATGATGCGAATACGAATGCTGCCAAACCGATAGCAGCAAGTTTAGAATTGAATACTTTCATATCTATTTAAGTTTAAATTGTACTTTCTGTTTCTGATTAATACCATTTACTTGTATTTTTGTCCTCCAGCTCGTTGTTTTTTGGGGTAGTTTGACTATCATCATCTTACGTACACTTTCAAGTGGAGCTGTTTGACGCTGCAAATTTAATGAAATTATTTCATAAATAGTTGTTTTTTAGGGTTAAATAAACTTAATTCGTTACTTTTTGTTCTGATACTCATTAGGTTGGTTTGTTGTGGGCGATAACGGATTGGCTCTTCCGCTTGTCAAACGATAACTATTTCTGAACTCATTAACCCGAAAATTACTCCGAAAGATAGCAGAATATCTCCGAAGAATACGAAAATATCTCCGATAGATAGCAGAATATCTCCGAAGAATAAGCCAGGAAAACAAATGTTGGGAATACGATGATGGATATGTGTTGTGGTGACGAGGTGAAGGGTGAAGGGTATATTTTTAATCTTATATTATATTCTTTTTTTTAGGGTTTTTGGAAAAACCAGAAAATCAGAAAAATGAAAAAACGGATTTTTTCCCTTGCCGCGCGTATATATAAAAAAGAGTTTTCAAACCTTCACCCTTCACCTTTTTATTTAACATTTTGTGTGTCAAATAGTTACGGGTGAAGGGTGGTGAAGGGTGTTTTTCGCTTTTTATAAACATATTTTAAGAGTTTTGCCCGTTTTTACATATTTTAAGCGTTTATTTTTGGTTCCGTAAGAGGTGCCATTTTTTAGGGTCCCATTTTTTCTCTTTTCTTACCGCTGAAATCTTTGAAAAGCGAGTGGGCTAGGGTATCCTGTCTTATGTTGTGTTAAACAATTATCAGATAAAAGAAGTTAACGATACCGAAAAAAGACTGATTTTTAAACAAATATTAACGCAGAAAACTTGAAGTTTCGCATATTAGATGATTCAAGTTTAAGGTAAGTTCAGAAGTTAAAAGAGTTAAAGAAGTTTAATCGGTTAAAGAAGTTAAAGGGAAGTTAAAGAAGTTATCACTCTCAACGGTCGTTCAGTAAACCAGGAAAACAAATGTTGGGAATACGATGATGGATATGTGTTGTGGTGACGAGGTGAAGGGTGGGTCTTTTTCTTAAATCATAATTCTAATCTTTTAAAGCCTGCTGCAAATAAGCTGCTTGTTTTAAGTTTTCTCAGGTTTCGCTCCACACGCCCTGAAAGGGCAGAAGCTCCTAGCCCAGGGCATCGCCCTGGGTTATTATGGACGCAAGCCTGTCGCCCTGTAAGTGACGATAGCGCTGTATCGGTACCACGCGTAGCGGTGTAATCGGTACCATGCTAT
>ENA-ORSG01000548-ORSG01000548.1-human-gut-metagenome-genome-assembly--contig:-NODE-548-length-34331-cov-10.102871_pt1 | contig 34331 bp, 23 predicted proteins | sample MGYA00242189_ERZ509156 | MGnify/ENA primary metagenome ERZ509156 (study PRJEB26280, sample SAMEA2338666) | human gut metagenome | biome: human gut; feature: human-associated habitat; material: faeces...
GCAAAGGTGAAGAAGCATTCATCTTTGGGCGAAGGACATCGGGAAGTTTTGATGTACGCCGGCTTGACGGTACGCGAATTTCCGCCGGTATTAACTACAAAAAGTTGAGGCTGCTGGAACCTCGAACCACCTACTTAACAGAATTTAGAAAGGAGGCGGCGCTTCCTCCCCCTGCATAAATGCAGGGGTTTCCGCGCTGAATTTCTATGACACGGCCAAAGCCAAAAAGACGAATGTCTGAAGTCCGACGTGAGGAATCAAGAGCGTGAAGGCTGCGTCGCCGAGTATCGAAAAGAGAATGACGGCCCGACTGCCGAAGCGATCTGTCAGCGGGCCGCTAGCGATTGTGCCGACCGGACTCATCGCCAGAAAACCGAAAAGCATGTATTGGCTGGCTGATATGGCCCTGCCGAACGTGTCGATTTAATAGAACGTCAGATAGTTCTGCAAGCAGGCAATGTAGACCTGTTTGGAGAACATCAGCAAAAAGAGAACCACGAAGAGCACGGCAAGAGCCCGACTGAACGTCCTTTGCGTCGTCTTGCGAAGGGGGTGGCGGGATTGCCGCCTTTGCCGAGCGGCGGCCAATGTCCCGACCCGCAGCATCACGACAGTAGCCAAGCCTGCGGCAATTCCGAACCAGGCGATGCTCGCCTGTCCGTAGGGAATCACAACGAAAGCGGCCGCCAGCGGTCCCAAGGCCATACCGGCGTTCCCGCCGACCTAAACACCGATTGCGCCAATCCTTTACGACCGCCGGAAGCAAATTGAGCAATACGCGTAGCTTCCGGATGGAACACAGCGGAACCGAAGCCGAGAAAGACTACGGCTAGCAGCATGGAAGCAAAAACGGATGCCTGTGATAAGGCCACCAGACCGACAAGCGTACAGCACATGCCGATGGCGAGCATGTACTTGGTCGGGTGCTTGTCTGTTGTGAGTCCGACCAAAGGCTGAAGAAGCGAGCTTGTGACCTGAATCATCAAAGTAATGAGACCTACTTGTGTGAACGTCAGGCCGTGCGCGTCGCGCAGAACCGGCAACGCAGCAGGAATTACAGACTGGATGCCGCCGTCTAGGAAATGTCCGAGACAGACCAAAAAGAGCAGACCGTAGGCGGTTTGTTCGGCAGATTTTGTTGGACGTGGCGTGCGCATTTTGATTGTTGTTCCACCGTTGTCATACGGCACAGTCAGGCCGCGTTGTCATGGTTTTGTCATTTTGTCTTAGTGGTTTTGTCATGTTTCGAGCGCACACTGCGCGCCGAGAATCCCTCGACAAAATCATATTCTTTCAAGACAACAACAAACCATGGAACACTATTACATTGCCTTGCTGGTCTTCTTGGGCCTGCTGGCTGTTTTTGATCTGTTTGTCGGCGTGAGCAACGACGCCGTCAACTTCCTCAACTCGGCTCTCGGTTGCCGAATTGCTTCGTTTAAAACGACGATGTTCGTTGCGAGCATCGGCGTGATGTTGGGCGCCACATTCTCATCGGGAATGATGGAAATCGCTCGATCCGGCGTTTTCAACCCGCAAATGTTCACCTTCAATGAAATCATGGTGATTTTCTTTGCGGTGATGGTTACCGACATTATTTTGCTCGATACCTTCAATTCACTGGGCCTGCCGACGTCAACGACCGTATCAATCGTGTTCGAACTGCTCGGCAGTGCACTTGCCGCTGCCGCCTTTACATTGATGGCCGACGGCAAATCGCTGGCGGATGTGGCTGAGTACATCAACAGTTCTCGGTCGCTGACGATCATTTCGGGCATTCTGATTTCGGTGGCCGTGGCGTTTGTGGCCGGTACCGTCGTGCAATACATTGCCCGACTGATCTTTACGTTCAATTTCGAAAAAATGTATCGCCGTATCGGCGGCGTCTACGCGGGGCTTGCCATCACGGCCATTTTCTACTTCTTAGTCATGAAGGGCGCCAAGGGTGCGAGCTTCATGCGCCCCGAATGGATCGACTTCATGAGCAACAACACGTTGCCGATTGTGGCAACGCTCTTTGTGGTGCTCTCGATTGTCTTCCAGCTTCTGATCCTTGTTGCCAACGTTAACGTCTTCAAGATCATTATTTTGGCCGGCACCTTTGCACTGGCATTTGCTTTTGCCGGAAACGACCTTGTTAACTTTGTGGGCGTACCGCTTGCCGCTCTTGATTCCTACAACGAGTGGGTGGCTTCGGGAGCCGCTGCCGACACTTTCACGATGGAAGGGTTGCTTAAGCCCACGGTTGCCAACACGTTCCTGCTTCTGTTGGCAGGCCTTGTGATGGTGCTCACGCTGTGGTTCTCCAAGAAAGCCCAGATTGTGATTCAGACATCGATCAATCTGTCTTCAAGCAACTCCGGAGAACACGAACAGTTCGGCAGTTCTTTGCCCGGCCGCATGATCGTGCGTGCCAGTATGGGCTTTGGCCGTCTCGTCAATCAATTTATTCCCATTGGAGTCAAAAAGGGCATCGACAGCCGTTTTGAACCCAAGAAGTTACAGCATGGCGAAACGCCCCTGCCGTTTGACTACGTGCGTGCCTCGATCAATCTGGTTGTGAGCGCCGTACTGATTGCATCTGCAACGAGCCTGAAGCTGCCGTTGTCGACGACGTATGTGACCTTTATGGTTGCGATGGGTTCAAGTTTTGCCGACGGTGCCTGGGATCGTGAAACCGCTGTTTATCGTATCTCGGGTGTGTTGACCGTGATCAGCGGCTGGTTTATCACGGCGCTTTGCGCTTCGACCATGGCTGCAGTCGTTTGCTGGCTGACGCTTTGGGGCGAGGGCATTGCCGCCTTGATCTTTGCCGTGGGTTCCGTGTTCCTTCTCGTACGGTCCAACCTCAAGGCCAAGCTCGATACGGTGGATATGCGTGCCGATCTTGATACGCGTTACGACGCTCACAAGATGCAGCAACTTGTCGAAGAGCGTACGGAAGTCAATTTTGAAAAGACGGTTGCCGTATTCGGAGAACTTGTCGATAAGTTCCTGGCTGACAAAGAGGCTGATCTGCGACAAATCAAAACGGACAGCAATGAGTTGTTCGACAAGATGAGTGCGGATCGCGGCCTGTACTACCGCATGGCCAATTCAAGCTTCAAGCCCACCAACAAGGACTTCGACGCTCGCTACTGCTATTACCGCATTTCGACCAATATGCGAGAAGTCGGTCGTTCGTTGCAATCTTTGGCCAAACTTGCGACCGATCACGTCGCTAACCGCCACCGCATTTACCAGGGCGAGCTCAAGAACGAGCTGCAGAATCTGGCGCAGTACCTCAAGCAGATCTCGACCGGGGAAGACGGTAAGCTGAATTTGCGCAATGTCATGCTGCATGCCGATGAGGCGAGCAATCGCATCGATGCGCTGCAGGCTGAACTGCTGCGCCGTATCCCGGACGACAAGCTGTCGGTACGCGGTTGTGAGCTTTACCTGAATTTCCTTGTGTTTGCGCGTGAGTTCATCAACCGCTGCTCTATCGTTGCGGTGTTGTCCGGACAGTTGGATGAGATTGCTCAGCGTTAGTTGCAAAAGCAAAGACGGCGACGGTCGGTTTTGACAGCAAAAAGCGTCGATCTTCGGATCGGCGCTTTTTATTTGATATGCCTTTTCTTTGCGGAAATAAAAAAAAACGCGACACCGAAGTGACGCGCTCTTTTCTTCCTGCAACCCTCTGAAAGAAGAGGTGGCTCCCCGAGTTGGGCTCGAACCAACGACCCACGGATTAACAGTCCGTTGCTCTACCGACTGAGCTATCGGGGAATGCAGAAGCAGAACTATATAGGTGTTTTTGAGTTTTGGCAAGTCTTTTTCGGAGAAAATTTGCCATTCAAGACGATTTTCAGCAAAAATCGTGCTCAATACTTCTCTAAGTCTATGAAATTTAAAGACTTATAATGAAAATTTAAACTAACGAAAGAGAAAAAGAAAATGCCGTCGCCTTGTGAGAAAGACGACGGCTTGGGACCAGTCAGCCGATCGGTGCGCTATCAGAGCACTTCGGCGATGGATTTGGCCACGTACTGCACATTGCGGGTGTTGAGGCCGCAAATGCAGATGCGACCGTTTTTGACGGCGTAGATGCCGTAGTCGGCCGCCAGCTTTTCAACCTGCTCGGGCGTCAACCCCGTAAAGGAGAACATGCCGGCCTGGCGCGTCACGAAGCTGAAGTCGCGCTTGGCACCGAGGCGGGCCATTTCATCGGCCAGCGCCTTGCGCATCGAGCGGATGCGTTCACGCATGCCGCCGAGCTCTTCCTTCCAGTGAGCGTACTTTTGCGGATCGGAAAGCACGCGCTCGACGATGTATGCGCCGTGAGCAGGAGGGTTGGAATAGTTGCAGCGCACCACAGCCTTCAGCTGCGTCATTACGACGTCGGCTTCGGCCTTGCTCTGGCAGACGACCGTAAGGGCGCCGATACGTTCGTTGTAGAGGTTAAACGACTTGGAGAACGATGTGGCGACCAAGAAGCTCATGCCGGAGGCGGCAAACATTCGAATTGATGCGGCGTCTTCGTCAAGACCGTCGCGGAAGCCCTGATAGGCCATGTCAAGGAAGGGGGTAAGACCGCCCTTCTGGCATATTTCGATCACGACCTTCCACTGCTCTTCGGTGAGGTCGTAGCCCGTCGGGTTGTGGCAGCAGGAGTGCAGAACCACGAGAGTTTTGGCGGGCAGGGCCTTGAGGTCTTCGACCATCGCTTCGAAGTTGAGGCTGTTGGTGGCGGCGTCATAGTAGCGGTAGGGTTTGATCTCGTAGCCTGCCATGCCGAGGATGGCGTTGTGGTTGCCCCAGGTGGGCAGCGACGTGGAGGCGACGCGCTCGCCGCAGATATGGAACATGAAGTCCATGCCGACCTTCAGAGCGCCCGTGCCGCCCAGAGTCTGGATGGTAGCGGCGCGTCCCGAGAGAACGATTTCGCTGTCGGCACCGAAAACCATCTGCTGGACATGCGCGCCGTAGCCGTCAAGACCGCTGATGGGCAGGTAGCTGTGCGGAATGCAAGCTTCGGCAAGAGCGGTTTCGGCTTCCTTGACGACGTCGAGCACCGGAGTGACGCCTTCGTCAGTCATGTATGCGCCCACACCGAGATTTACTTTTTGCGGGCGGGGATCCTGGCGGTAGCGCTGCGTCACGCCAAGGATCGGATCGGCAGGAGCAGCAACGAGGCTGCTGAACAAAGCATCGGACATATGCATCCCTGTTTAGTTGTTGTTGAAAATTTATCGTCCAATTTGTCCGGTCGGCTGCAAACGCGTGTCGGAGCCGACGGCAACAACTAATATTAGACCTTTGGTGTGCGTACGGTTTGTTCCAAGAGGCGGAAATTATCAAATTGCGCACTCAATGCATTCGTAGAGAAGTGTTTTCGTGACTCAGATTCTGACTTTTGAGCATTCTCCGTTTGAGCTGCATGCGGAGTTCGATCCCGCAGGGGATCAGCCCACGGCCATCGCCCAACTGACCGAAGGACTGCGCGAGGGGTACAGCGCACAGACGCTTTTGGGCGTGACGGGGTCGGGCAAGACCTTTACCATGGCCAACATCATTGCGCGCCTGGGGGTGCCCGCCATCGTGATGGCGCCCAACAAGACGCTCGCCGCGCAGCTTTACAGCGAAATGCGCGAGTTCTTCCCGAACAACGCCGTCGAATACTTCGTTTCGTACTACGACTACTATCAGCCCGAAGCCTACGTACCGGCGCGCGATCTCTTCATCGAAAAGGACTCGGCCGTCAACGAGCACATCGAGCAGATGCGACTGGCCGCCACCAAGTCGATTCTCGAGCGCCGTGACACCGTGATCGTGGCAACGGTCTCGGCCATTTACGGCATCGGCAAGCCCGAGAGCTACACGCAGATGCGTCTGATTCTGCGTACGGGCGACACCAAGGAGCGCAAGGATCTCATCAGTCAGCTCGTGAAGATGCAGTACAAACGCAACGACATGGAATTTTTGCGCGGCACTTTCCGCGTTCGCGGCGACACGATCGACATCTTCCCTGCGGAACACGCCGAGGTGGCCGTACGTGTGGAGCTTTTCGACGACGAGGTCGATGCGGTGGTGCTCTTTGATCCGCTCTCGGGGCAGGTGCGTCAGCGTGTGCCGCGCTTTGTCGTGTATCCGGCGAGTCACTACGTGACGCCGCGCGACGAAATCGTTCGGGCGATGGAGGGCATCAAGGCCGAACTCAAGGAGCGGCTCGAGGTGCTCTACCGAGACAACAAGCTCGTGGAAGCCCAACGCCTGCAGCAGCGCACGCTGTTTGACTTGGAGATGCTCGATCAGGTGGGCTTTTGCAAGGGCATCGAAAACTATTCACGCCACCTCACGGGACTGGCTCCCGGGGAAGCGCCGCCTTGTCTCATTGACTATCTGCCTGCCGACAGCATCATGTTTTTTGACGAAAGTCACGTGATGATGGGGCAGCTCGGGGGCATGTACCGCGGCGACCGTTCCCGCAAGGAAACGCTTGTGCAGTACGGTTTCCGTTTGCCCTCGGCTCTGGACAACCGACCGCTGAGGTTTGATGAGTTCGAGCGCAAGATGCGCCGTTCGATTTTCGTGTCGGCTACGCCGGCCGCGTACGAACTGGAAAAGAGCGCGCAGGTCGTCGAACAGGTGGTGCGCCCCACGGGGCTTGTGGATCCGGAAGTGGAAGTGCGTCCGGCACTCACGCAGGTCGATGATGTGCTTTCCGAAGTCAACGAACGGGCTGCGGCGGGCGAGCGCGTTTTGGTGACGACGCTTACCAAGCGCATGGCAGAAGAACTCACCGAGTATCTGCGCGAACACAACGTGCGCGTTCGTTACCTGCATTCGGACATTGATACGGTCGAGCGTGTAGAAATCATCCGCGATTTGCGCGCCGGTGTCTTTGACGTGCTCGTGGGCATCAATCTGCTGCGAGAAGGTCTGGACATTCCCGAAGTGTCGCTGGTGGCCATTCTCGACGCGGACAAGGAAGGCTTTTTGCGTTCGACCCGCTCGCTCATCCAGACCATCGGCCGAGCGGCTCGAAATGTGCGCGGCAAGGCGATTCTCTATGCCGACACGATGACCGATTCCATGCGTCAGGCCATCGACGAAACCGAGCGACGCCGCGCCAAGCAGCAGGAATACAACCGCGAGCACGGCATAACGCCCAAGAGCGTCGTCAAGCAAGTGCGCGACATCATAGACGGCGTCTACAGACCGGACGCAAGCGCACAGGACGAGGGCAAACTCAAGGGGCTAGACATCAAGGACGACAAGAGTCTTGCCAAGGAAATCAAGGAAACCGAAAAGAAGATGCTTGCCTGTGCGCGAGATCTCGACTTCGAGCAGGCGGCCGTCTTGCGCGACCGCCTTGAAGCCTTAAAGCGCCTGGCTTTCGGTACCGACGGCAAGACGAGCCTGGAAGAGCACGTCTAGCGAGAAAGAAGACGTACAGCCAGTTCGGGCAACTCGGTCACATGCCGGGCCAACGCTGCCGCTCCCCAGTCGGAGACGGCGGCGCCGCTGCCGGTGTAGCCCCAGGTGGCGGCAATGAATGGCACTTTCGCATTGGCGGCGGCCTGTGCGTCGCGCGCGTCGTCTCCCACGTAAACGGTTTCAGCAGCCGAATACCCCAGCGTCGCCATGGCGTGCAACAGCGCATCGGGCGCGGGCTTGGGCGCGGGAAAGCTTTGTCCCGACAAAATGCAGGCTGCGTGTCGGGCAATGCCCTTGGCTTCGCACAAGGGGCGGGCCAATTCAATGGCTTTGTTGGTCACGATGCCCCATGCCAGTCCCATTTCGGTCAACCGTGCGAGCATGTCGGGCACTCCCTCAAAGGGCGTGCTGTCCTGCACCATGATCTGTGCGTAGTGCTCCAGAAAATCACGCCTGCTCGCTTCAAAGACGCTTGCCGTGGGGGGCATGCGGAGTCCCGCCCAAATCATTCCCGCTGCCCCGCTGCCGCAGTGCTCGCGAAGCGCTTCGTAGGGAAGGGACGCCAGTCCCGCGCGAGACCTCAGGAAATTGGCAGAGTTGGCCAATCCCGGGGCGGTGTCCATCAAAGTTCCGTCCAGATCAAACAAAATCAGTCCGCGCATGAGCGTTGTTCCTTGTGTTCGGCAGGACCAAAGAAAAGCCCCGCACAACAGAGAGGATTGTACGGGGCTGCCATCAGCTTAAGAAATCGATCCGATTAGGATTTCTTTCCGAAGCCCGTGACGTGCAGGGCACGCAGGATGTTTTGCGGACCGGTGTGCGAGGCGGGCTTTTCGAGCTTGGCGCCGGACTTGCCTTCGCTCTTGTCGTCCGTCTTGGCTCGGTCGCACAGCTCGTTGAGCTCGTGCTGGAGCACGGCCACGATGCTGTAGCGGTTGACGAGCTCGCGGGCAAACTGCAGGAAGTTGAGGTAGAGCTCACAGCCGCGCATCGAGATGTTTTCCGTGGCAATCGACGAGAGCAGGTTTTCCTGCATGCGGTCGATTTCAAGGATGATGTCGTTGCCGTTGAGCTTCACCGACTCGAGCGCATGGCGGCCCTTGACGGCGCGGCCGAGCTTTTGCAGGTCGCCTGCCAACTGGATCAGATTGGCCTTGAGTTCACCCTTGTAGACGCGGTGACGGTTGGCAATGTGGTCCTTAACCGTCGTCGTAAGCTTTTGCAGGTTGCTTCCCACTTCACGCATGCCGGTGTATGCGCGGTAGTAGCAGTAACGGGCATCGCGGTCGAGCTTGGTATCGGACTTGCGCTGCTGGGCCATGTCGTAATAGATACTGCGTTCGCGGCTCAACAGGTCGAAGAAATCAGTCGACTCGCTCTTGATCTTGCGAAGCGCCGATTCGTTGTCGTTGAGAAACGCCTTGACGGTGGCTTCGTACAGATCCACGGTGTGCTGCAGATGCAGGCCGACCGTGTCGTTGATGGCGTCGCGTACCGAGTAGCAGTCGTCGTTTTTGAGGTGACGTTCCTTTTGCTCGGCGGAATGCGATTTAAGGAAGTTGGAGCGAATCAGCAGCGTGATCGCAAAGAGCATCAGCGCGATCATCATGTAGGTGCCGCCCATCATCGCCATCCAGCAGACCAGGGCTGCGGCCGAGCAGGCGGTAAAGGCGGTGAGGAACCAGCCGCTGATCACGGTGAGCACGCCGGAAATGCGGTAGACGGCCGTTTCACGGTCCCAGGCGCCGTCGGCAAAGCTCGAGCCCATGGCGACCATGAAGGTCACGTAGGTGGTGGACAAGGGCAGCTGCAGACTGGTTGCAGAGGCAATCAGAATGGAACTGAGGACCAGGTTGACGGATGCGCGGACATAGTCGAAGGGCAGCGGCTGTTCGTTGCGCTCGAGCTTACGGGGCTTGAAGCGGGAATGCAATGCTCCCTGAAGGCGCATCGGCAGAATCTGACGGATGACCGATCCGAGCGTCATGGAGCTGCGCACGATCATGCGGCCGGGCAAGGAGCTGCCGAACTGTTCGTGTTCACCCTGCTGGCTCGAAGAGAGGTTGATGGAAGTCTGAACCACGCGGTGGGCTTTCTTGGAGAACCACAGCGTGAGCACCATGATCAAACCGGACAGGAGCAAGAAAATTGTGGCGGCCTTGCTGCCTTTTTCGGCAAGGCTAGTCATCATGAAAGTGTCGCCGTCGGTGCCGTTGGCCATGAAGTCGCGTACGGCATCAAGAGCGGCAAGCGGCACACCGACGAAGTTCACCAAGTCGTTGCCGGCAAACGCGAAGGCAAGCGAGAAGGTACCGCTCAGAATGACGATTCGGAAGATGTTGAAGTTGATTGCCCAAAGCAAAATGGAGAACAAAATGGACAATCCGATGAAGAGCGTCAAAAGGATGGCGGAGGTGTTGGCGTCGATCCAGGCGATCCATTCGGGTTGCATGAAGCTGGCGCCTTTGGCGCCTTTCATGACGAGGAAGTAGAAAATGGCCGTGATGCAGAAGCCGCCGAAGATGCCGCCGATGCGGCGATACATGGCTTCAAAGTGGAAGGTAAAGAGCAAACGCATCAGGTATTGCACGACCATGCCCGAGACGAAGGCAACGCCTACGGAAATCAAGATACCTGAGATGATCGTCAGTGCCTTGGCGGTGTTGATGTAGTCAACAACGGCCGCGAAGCTGCCGTCGGCAACGTAAATCTTGTAGAGAGCGGCGGCAAGGGCGCTGCCGAGCAGCTCGAAGATGATGGAAACGGTGGTGGAGGTGGGCAGCCCCAGGGAATTGAAAGTGTCCAGCAGAAGCACATCGGCGATCATGACGGCAAAGAAGACAATCATGATCTCGTTGAATGTGAACATCTGCGGATGAAAGACGCCCGAGCGGGCGATTTCCATCATCCCTGAGGAGAAGGTGGCGCCGAGAAGAACGCCGAAGCTTGCTACCCACATCGTGGTACGGAAACGCGCGATGCGGCAGCCTAAAGCGGAATTAAGGAAGTTGACGGCGTCATTACTGACGCCTACGAACAAGTCAAAGCACGCCAGCACGGCCAGAAAGCCGAGGACGACCAGATAAAAATCAGACATTTGAGCACGGATGGGTTGTTGACAACTCAATAAAAAAGTTTTGCAGATGTTTATGACAGATTTATGACAAAGCTGTCATCAAATCGTCATTGAGTTGTCATACAAGCCTGCCGCGCTCGCAAAAAAAGCCTGCGGTAGGGACTTTCCGCAGGCTTTGAAGACGAAAAACTGAAGTTCGTCAGGCAAGCGAGGCCTTTTTTGTTTTGCGCTTGGCTGCCGCACGCGCTTTACTCTTGCGCTTGGCATCCTTGGCACTCGAAGGTTTGCCCAAAGCGAGCTTCTTTTTCTTGTCGGAGGGTTTCTTGATGCCACGGGCGCCGGGGTCGGACTTGGCGCGCAGCTGAGCGAGCCCGATGTCCTCTTCGGTCTTTTCGACGGGCGGGCGATAGAAGACGAGCATCTTGCCGATGGCCTGGATGCGGGCGGCGCCAAGCTCTGCGGCGACCGTGTGATAAATTTCGTCGCGTTCTTCGCGATCGTCTCCGGCTACGTGCACCTTGACGAGACCGTGATCGTCGAGCGCGCGCTCGATTTCCTTTAAGACGGCCTGCGTCATTCCCTTTTCTCCGATCAGCACGAGCGGATTCAAGTGATGGGCGTCGGCGCGCAGGCGCAGTCTTTCGTTACGCTCTAAAACTAGTTCTGTCATTGTTGAATTGCGTCTTTGTACCTAAAAAAGTCGTGCAAGACGCATTTTATCTGACTAACGCCAGAAGACCGCCTGTATGAGTTGGCGGATGAATGTCGCTAAAATGCGGTGTCATTAAGAATGAGCCGGCAGGCTCGGATCGTCTGTGAAATGAGTCCCCATTGGGAATCAGCAACAGAAACCCAGCTGCAGCAGGCCCTGCCTGTTAGCAGGAATCCCCCAGCAGAAATCCCCCGACGTGAGCCGGCGGGAGGACGTCAATTGTTTTCATGCCCAAATCCCTAAAAAAACTACGTTCCAACCGCGCTTGGATTGAGCGCCATATCAACGACCCTTTCGTCAAGAAGAGCCGTCGCGAGGGTTATCGCGCCCGTTCCGTCTATAAACTCACGGAGCTGGACGATACCGAACATCTTTTTCGTCCCGGCATGAACGTGGCCGATCTCGGCAGTGCCCCGGGCAGCTGGACGCAGATCGTTCGCGAGCGACTCACGGACAAAAACGGCGAATTGAAGGGCCGCATCATCGCCATGGACATCCTGCCGATGGAGCCCATCGACGGCGTGACATTCCTGCAGGGGGACTTTCGCGAACAGGAAGTGGCAGACAAGTTAAACGAGATTCTCGGAGGCGACAAGCTCGACGTCGTGATCAGCGACATGGCGCCGAATCTCTCGGGCATCGCGATGGTTGACGCCAATGCCAGTCTGCTTCTCAATGAACTCGCGCTTGACTTTGCCGTCGAGCACCTCAAGCCCGAGGGCGTGTTCGTCACGAAGGCCTTTCAGGGGTCGGGCTACTCCCAGTTCATTGAAAACTGTAAGAAGCATTTCGTGAGTGTGGCGCAGCGCAAACCTGAAGCTAGCCGCAATTCAAGCGCGGAAATGTACGTGGTGGCACGCCGCCTGAAGAACAAGTGAGCGTGAAGCAAACTTTGTTAACGAATCTCACGCACGTGCGCTCGGCATTTGAGCGTCTTTTGCGATAGGCTTAACGTGCTTTGGTGTCGGCGGCTTTTATGCTCGAGACAAAGAGCGCCGACAGCTTCATATTTGATTTACGTATTCGAGACAGGACGGCCTTGCACGGCAAGATCGTCCGCGCATGACAGAGGAATATCTTGGACAACAGAATGATCGGCCGCGTGGCGGTCTGGTTGCTCATCGCATTTGTGCTCTTTACCGTCTTCCGGCAGTTTGACAACACGGCCACAGCGCCCATGAACGCCGAGCAGACGAGCTACACGCAGTTCATGCAGGACGCCAAGGACGGCAAGATTCGCCGCGTGGACGTGCAGGGCCGCAAGATCACGGTGACGCCCGTCGAAGGCGCTTCCTACGTGATCACCAGCCCGGGCGACCTGTGGATGGTTGACGATCTGCGTAAAAACGGCGTGCAGGTCTTCGGCAAGCCCGAAGAAGAACCGTCGTTCCTGCAGACGATTCTTGTGAGCTGGTTCCCGATGCTGCTTTTGATCGGCGTGTGGATTTTCTTCATGCGTCAGATGCAGGGAGGCAAGTCGGGCGCTTTCTCGTTCGGAAAGAGCAAGGCGCGCATGCTTGACGATTCGGCCAATAAAGTGCGCTTTTCCGATGTGGCCGGTTGCGACGAAGCCAAGGAAGACGTGCAGGAAGTCGTGGAGTTTCTGCGCGATCCGTCGCGTTTCCAGCGCTTGGGCGGCCATATCCCGCGCGGCATTTTGCTCGTGGGCTCGCCCGGTACCGGTAAGACCCTGCTTGCCAAGGCCATTGCCGGCGAAGCCGGTGTGCCGTTTTTCTCGATTTCGGGTTCCGACTTCGTGGAAATGTTCGTAGGCGTGGGCGCGGCTCGCGTGCGCGACATGTTTGAAAACGCCAAGAAAAACGCTCCGTGCATCATCTTCATCGACGAAATCGATGCGGTGGGCCGTCAGCGCGGTGCAGGTCTCGGCGGCGGCAACGACGAACGCGAACAGACTCTCAACCAAATGCTCGTTGAAATGGACGGCTTTGAAACCGGCACCAACGTCATCGTGATTGCCGCAACCAACCGTCCCGACGTGCTCGATCCTGCGCTGATGCGTCCGGGCCGCTTCGACCGCCAGGTCGTGGTGCCGCTGCCCGACATCCGCGGTCGCGAACAGATTCTCAATGTACACATGAAGAAGGTGCCCATCGGCCCCGACGTGCAGCCCGACGTGATTGCGCGCGGCACTCCGGGATTCTCCGGCGCCGATCTTGCCAATCTGGTGAACGAAGCCGCTCTCTTTGCCGCCCGCCGCAACGGCCGCGTGGTGGAAATGAACGACTTTGAACTTGCCAAGGACAAGATCATGATGGGTGCGGAGCGCCGCTCCATGGTGATGACCGAGGACGAACGCAAAAACACGGCCTATCACGAATCCGGTCACGCGCTGGTGGCAAAACTTCTGCCCAAGTCCGATCCGGTGCACAAGGTGACGATCATTCCGCGCGGCAGAGCGCTTGGCGTAACGATGCAGCTGCCCGAAGAGGACCGCTACTCGTACGATCGCGACTATCTGCTCACCCGCATCGCCATTCTCTTCGGCGGACGCATTGCAGAAGAAGTGTTCATGAATCAGATGACCACGGGCGCGAGCAACGACTTTGAACGCGCTTCGCAGCTGGCCCGCGACATGGTGATGCGCTACGGCATGAGCGACAAGATGGGCGTCATGGTCTATGCCGAAAACGAGGGCGAAGTGTTCCTCGGCCGTTCGGTGACGAAGACCACGCACATTTCGGAAAAGACCATGCAGGCGGTTGATGCTGAAATCCGCCGCATTCTCGACGAGCAGTACAAGCGTGCGCGCGAGCTCATCGAAGGACATCAGAAGGAAATGCACCGCATGGCCAAGGCCCTTCTCGATTGGGAAACGATTGACGGCGACCAGATCGACGACATTCTCGCGGGCAACGAACCGCGTCCTCCCAAGTCTCCGGTGACGGGATCGGCCAAGCCCGAACCCCGAAAGGAAGAAAAGGTCGAGGAGCCGGTGCAGGAAGCCAAGGCTCCCGCTGACGAGACGAGTGCTGAAGCTCCTGCTTCGGATAAGGACGAACCGAAATAAATTAAGGTCGAAATGACTGAATGACGGCGGGCCGGTCCCGCCGTTCTTTTTGAAAGGATAGACGGTGCAGAAAGACAATTTCGAGCGTGCGACGACGTGGCAGTGCCGTGATCGCGTGTTGGACCTGTCGCGGCCTCTGATCATGGGTATTGTGAACGTGACGCCCGACTCGTTTTCCGACGGCGGTACGCACAACGAATTTGAAGCAGCCGTGGCCTGGGGCAAGCGCCTGGCCGAGCAGGGAGCCGACATTTTGGACGTGGGCGGTGAGTCGACGCGACCCGGAGCGGCTGAAGTCAGTGTGGAAGAGGAAATTCGCCGCGTGGTGCCCGTGGTGCGAGAGCTCGCCCGAGAGGGTTTCGCCGTGTCGGTTGACACAAGTAAGCCCGAGGTGATGCAGGCCAGTCTCGAAGCTGGCGCCTGCATTCTCAATGATATTCGCGCCTTTGAACTGCCCGGCGCCGAAGACGTGGCCGCACAAAGCGGCGCAGGACTCGTGATCATGCACATGCAGGGAACGCCGCAGACGATGCAAAATCGCCCCGATTACGAGGATTTGCTGGGCGAAATCGAAGCGTATCTCAAGGCCCGCGAAGCGGCTCTTCTGGCTAAGGGCGTGCGGCTCGAGCAAATTTGCTGGGACGCGGGTTTCGGTTTTGGGAAGACGTTTGAGCACAATTTCAGCATTCTCAAGCACACGGAGCGCTTTGTCGCCGGCGGCCGCCCCTATCTGATGGGACTTTCTCGCAAGACTTCGATCGGCGCAGCGGCCAACCAACCCGATCCTTCCAAGCGCATCGTTTCGAGCGTGGCGGGCGCTTTGCTTGCCGCCGAACGGGGCGCGCAAATCGTGCGCGTGCACGACGTGAAGGAAACGCGTGAGGCCTTTGACGTCTGGCAGGCCATGCAGGCAGCTCGCTAAAATTAAAAAATTCGAGTTTTGCAGCAAGCGCCGTGGGCGTTTGACGAAAGGATTGAGAAAAATGGCAAGACAGTTCTTTGGAACCGACGGCGTGCGCGGCACGGTGGGTGAAGCGCCGATTACGCCCGACTTCGTGCTTCTGCTTGGGCAAGCGGCGGGTTGCGTGTTTGCACGCCGTAGCAAGACGGCTCACGCCACGGTTTTGATCGGCAAAGACACGCGCGTGTCGGGCTACATGCTTGAAGCTGCTCTTCAGGCGGGCTTTTCCGCTGCGGGCGTCGACATTGTTTTGTGCGGTCCGGTTCCGACGCCTGCTGTTGCCTATCTGACGCGCGCCTTGCGGCTGGACGCGGGCGTCGTGATCAGTGCCAGTCACAATCCGTACCACGACAATGGCATCAAGTTCTTCTCAGCCGACGGGACGAAATTGCCCGATGCCGTAGAGGAAGAAATCGAAGCCGAAATCACCAAGGGCTATCAATGCGTAGCAAGCGATGCGCTCGGCAAGGCCTATCGTTTGGACGACGCCTGCGGGCGTTATGTTGAGTTCTGCAAGAGCACCTTCCCGACGGGGCTGGACCTCAAGGGAATGAAGCTTTACCTCGACTGCGCTCACGGTGCGGCCTATCATGCGGCGCCTTCCGTGTTCCACGAACTCGGTGCCGACATTGTCTCCGACGGCGTCGAACCCGACGGCTTTAACATCAACCGAGGCGTCGGCGCGACGCACACCGACGATCTTGCCGAACGCACTTCCAAGGCCGGTGCCGATCTGGGGTTGTCGTTTGACGGTGACGCCGATCGCCTGATCATGGCCGACAGCAAGGGCAACGTCTACAACGGCGATGCGCTTTTGTATGTCATGGCGCGAGAACGCATTGAGGCGATGGGTAAGAAATCGGGTGTCGTGGGCACGCTGATGACCAATTTCGCGTTGGAAAAGCGCTTTGCGGAACTTGGCATTCCCTTTGAGCGTGCCAAGGTGGGCGATCGCTATGTGATGGAAAGGCTGCTGGAAAAGGGGTGGCTCTACGGCGGCGAAAGTTCCGGCCATCTGATTGCTCTTGACTGCCAGACCACGGGCGACGGCATCGTGAGCGCTCTGCAAGTTCTCGCGGCCGTCGTCTCAAGCGGCAAGACGCTTGCCGAACTCACGGCCGATCTGCAGTTGATGCCGCAGGTTCTCATCAACCGACGCATCGCCAAGGGCTACGATTGGAAAGCCAACGAGAAGTTTGCCGCCGAGATCAAGGCGTGTGAGGAGGAACTCGCCGATCGCGGTCGCGTGCTGATTCGTCCGTCGGGAACAGAACCGTTGCTTCGCATCATGGTTGAAGCTAGGGATAAGGCGCTGGCGCAAACGCTGGCCGAACGCATGGCGCAGGCGCTGGACTGAGAAAATCCTCCGCACCAACGAAAGCGGGACGCAAATGCGATGATTTGCGTCCCGTTGTCTTATTTGCTTCCGGGCAAGGGAAAGAAACCGAAGGTTCTTTCCCGATGCACCGGTTGAAGTCAAGCGATTAGAACTTGTGCTTCAGACCGCAGTTGACCTGAACCCAGGAAGGATCGTAGCTATTACCCTTGGCGGTATCGATGCTGTCCTGCAGGTAGCCGGCACCCATGTAGACGGTGGTGCGCTTGGAGAGGTAGTACTCGTAGCCGGCACCGACCATGAAGCGCTTGAGGTCCTGATCAGCGTCAGCATCACCAATGCCTTCATTGTCGGAGGAGGCATCCAAGTAGCCGAGGGTGGTCTTGACCTTGCCGTTGCCGACAGGAATGTCCACGCCGAGCATCACGGACCAACCGTTGGCGTCACCGAAACCACGATCAACGTACTTGTCATTTTTATCCTTGAAGTTGCCCATGCGGCCCCAATCGCCACCGAAGCTGCTCGAGCCGACAGCCTTGGCGTTGTCAAACCAGTGCACGCCGAGGTAGGACTTGGCAAAGCCGCAGTCGTAGTTGACGGCAGCCGTGAAGGTGATCTGGTCGTCTTCGGTGTCAAAGGAATTGTTGGTGCCGAAGCTGGCCTTGTTCAGCACGTCGACAGCGCCGTACAGGCTCAGACCGCCGTTGTTGTAGGTCACGGCAGCGGCGTAGTAGCGGTCGCGCGAGGATTCGTTTTCGTAGGTCTTGTCTTTTTCGTCACCCATGCCGTACAGCACCCAGACTTCAGCGCCGGCGAAGTTCGGGGTCTTGTAGTAAACCATGTTGTCCATACGGGTCGGACGATAGGCCTGCATGTAGTTCTGAACGCCGACGTCACCCCAGCCCGTACCGAAGGAGGAGAAGTAGCCGCCCAGACCGGTCGTGCCGGCATCGTTGGCGAGCGTGCTCAGACGGCCCATACCGAACTTACCGAAGCCGCCTTCGATGTAGATGCTCGATTCACGGTTAAAGAGTCGGTCGTCGCCCATGGCGCCGGTGTCGGAGTTAAAGCCGTTTTCGAGGATGAAGCCGACCGTCAGGCCGTTGCCGAGTTCCTCGACGCCCTTGAGGCCGAAGCGGGAGCCGGAGCTCTGACCGGACATCATGCCGAAGCTGTTGTCGGCATTGTCGGTCAAAGTGGAGTAGTTGTCGTCGTTGTAGGAGTTGTAGGCAAAGCCGGTATCGATGATACCGTACAGCGTCACGGACGCTGCGGAGGCGCTGCACATTGCCGCGGCAGCAGCCAAACCAACCAAAGTCTTTTTCATGATTGACGTTCCTGGGAAAGAAAGCCGAAAAAATAAATGACGGTGTGTGAAATTACTTCTTCTTCGGAACAGTGACGCTGCCCCGAGCACACACAACAAGAGAAAGTGCACAATCGCAGAGAATCCTTGATGCGGCTCTTTCTATTTTTGGTGCCTCAAGCGAGGACTCGGACGTGAGGATACGGATTATTTGTTTCAGTTCAAGTACAGATTCATGAAAAGTCCATGACGAATTTTTCATGTTGAATTTTTGTAACTGACTGATTTTATTGAAGAAATGACTTATTTTCGGTTGACGGAAATTGTTAGGGGCGGTAGGACGTTTAACTTAGTGCTGAGGTAGAAAAACAACACTTTCGGCGTCCGCTTTTTTGCTTTTTTGTTCCAAAACAAAGGAGTCTTTTTCCTTTACGAGCAAAACGCCTCTCTTTTGCGGCACAGCGAAAGATTCGGAAGGACGGTCTCAGAGCGATGTTCCGGGAATTGTTTCCGAACAAAGCCTTTCCTGTAAAATTCCCCGAATCGTTGCGGGTGCAAAGCCCGCGGTTTTGTTGCGCCCGGAAATTGGGCGTACTGCTTATCGGATAAGACACATTTTTTATGAAACCCGACACCTACATGACGGCCGCCGAGATTCGCACGGCTTTTTTGAAGTTTTTCGAGAGCAAAGGCCACCCCATTGTGGCTTCGAGTCCGGTGATCCCTCAGGACGACCCGACGCTGCTTTTTACCAACGCGGGTATGAATCAGTTCAAGGACAACTTCCTCGGTCTTGACAAGAGCCTGAAGCGAGCCACCACGGCTCAGAAGTGCATTCGCGCCGGCGGCAAGCACAATGACTTGGACAACGTCGGGTATACCGCGCGCCACCACACGTTCTTCGAAATGCTCGGTAACTTCAGCTTCGGCGACTACTTCAAACGCGAAGCCATTGCCTGGGCCTGGGAACTCCTGACGCAGGTCTACAAGCTTCCGGCCGAACGTCTCTGGGTGACGGTCTACATCGAAGACGACGAAGCCTACGACATTTGGAACAAGGAAATCGGCGTGCCGGCCGAGCGCATCGTGCGCATCGGCGACAACAAGGGTGCCCGCTACATGTCGGACAACTTCTGGATGATGGGCGACACCGGCCCTTGCGGTCCGTGCTCGGAAATCTTCTTTGACCGCGGCCCCAAGATCCAGGGCGGCCCTCCGGGAAGCCCCGATGAAGACGGCGACCGTTACATGGAAATCTGGAACCTGGTGTTCACGCAGTTCAACCGTGATACCGCCGGCAACATGAATCGTCTGCCCAAGCCCAACATTGATACGGGCATGGGCCTGGAACGTCTTGCTTCCGTTCTGCAGGAAGTCGACACCAACTACGATATCGACCTTTTCCAGAATCTGATGCGTGCCGCCAAAGAAGCCGTTGAAGTGGCCGGCGCTGAGAACGTGGATCCGCAGAGCCCGTCTCTGAAGGTCATCGCAGACCACATCCGTTCCTGCGGCTTTGCCGTTGCTGACGGCGTCAAGCCCGGCAACGAAGGTCGCGCTTATGTGATCCGCCGCATCTGCCGCCGCGCGATCCGCCACGGCTACAAGCTGGGCGCCCGCGGTCTGTTCTTCTACAAGTTGATCGAACCGCTTGCTCGCGAAATGGGCGACATCTATCCGGAAATCAAGAATCCGAAGATCGCCGAAGTGATCCGCGCGGAAGAAGAACGCTTCCTGCAGACGCTCTCCAACGGTATGCAGATCCTTGATGAAGCCATGGCCGAATGCAAGGACGGCGTGCTGCCCGGCGACATCGCCTTTAAGCTGCATGACACCTACGGCTTCCCGGTGGACCTCACGGGCGACGTGTGCCGTGAGCGCGGTCTGACGGTCGACACCGAAGGCTTTGAAGCATGCATGCTTGAGCAGAAGAACAAGGCTCGCGCCGCAGGCAAGTTCAAGATTGCCGCCGATGTGCTCTTTACGGGCGACAACAACGAATTCGTGGGCTACGACACGCTTGAGACGCCTGAAGCCAAGGTGCTTGCGCTTTACAAGGACGGCATTCAGGTCGAATCGGCTCAGGCCGGCGACGATGTGCTCGTTATTCTCGACAAGACCCCGTTCTATGCCGAAATGGGCGGTCAGGTGGGCGACACCGGTGTGCTCGAAAACGGTACGACGCTTTTGCAGGTGCGCGATTGCCTCAAGCTCAAGGCAAGCGTCTTCAGTCACGTTGCTCACGTCTGCGAAGGCGAAATTAAGACGGGCGACACGTTCAAGGCCGTGGTCGACGCCAAGCGCCGTGAGGCCATCATGCGCAACCACTCGGTGACGCACATCATGCACAAGGCGCTGCGCGAAGTGCTCGGCGAACATGTGGCCCAGAAGGGAAGCCTTGTGAACGACGCCGTCACGCGCTTTGACTTCCATCACGACAAGCCGATGACCGCCGACGAAATCCGTCAGGTCGAAGATATTGTCAACGCTGAAATTCTTGCCAACACGCCGGTGCAGTGTCGTGTGATGTCGCTTGAAGACGCCCGCAACAGCGGCGCGACGATGCTCTTTGGCGAAAAGTACGGCGAAACGGTGCGCGTTTTGAACATCGGCACCTCGGTGGAACTCTGCGGCGGTACCCACGTGTCCCGCACGGGTGACATCGGCGCCTTCAAGATCATCAGCGAAGCGGGCATTTCCGCCGGCGTTCGCCGTGTGGAAGCCGTGACCGGTCTTAACGCCGTTCGTCTGATGCAAGACAATGCCGAGCTGCTTGCGACGGCCGCCGCCAAGTTCAAGGCGCCGGCTCAGGAACTGCCCGAAAAGATTGACCATTTGGGCGAAACCGTCAAGCGTCTGGAAAAAGAATTGGCAGAAGCCAAGGCCAAGCTCGCTGCCAAGCAGGGCGATGAAGCCTTGAGTGCTGCTCAGGATGTCAATGGCGTGAAGGTGCTGCTCACGACGCTCGAAGGCATTGATGCCAAGACCTTGCGCGAAACCATGGACAAGTTCAAGAACAAGTTTGGTTCGGCCGTGATCGTTCTCGCGGTGACCGGCGGTGACAAGGCTCAGCTTTGCGCCGGCGTCACGAAGGATTTGATCGGCAAGGTGAAGGCGGGTGAACTCGTTAACTTCGTCGCGGCTCAGTGCGGCGGCAAGGGTGGCGGCAAGCCCGACATGGCCATGGCCGGTGCTTCCGACGTCAAGGCGCTGCCGGCGGCGCTTGAAAGCGCACGCGCCTGGATTGCCGAAAAGCTCGCCTGATTATCATGACTGCAACGCTGGACTGCTGCGGGATGAAGTGCCCGCAGCCGGTGCTCAAAGCCAAAAAGGCTCTCAAGGATGTGGAGGTCGGTGAGGTTCTTGAAGTGCTCACCGACGATCCGCACGCGATCGAGGACTTGAAAGTCTTCTGTACGCAGGGCGGGCACACCGTGGTGAGTCAGGAAACGGACGAGCAAGGTAAGACGCGTCACGTGATTCGTAAGGAACACTGAGACGCCTGCAATTTCGGCACATTCTTCGGCCTTTGTCGGGACGACCGGCGAAGGCTGAAGTTCTTTTTGCGGCGTCTAAAACTCGAACGTATAAAGTACGTCCAGACTTTGCGCGGCGCCGGAACTGGCTTCCAGAAAGAGTCGGGCCAGAAGTCGGTAGCGCAGTGTCAGCGTGGCAATGGAGTCAAAAATGCCCATCGCGTACTTTACTTGCAGTCCGGGCAGAACGTAGCCGCTGACGACCACCTGAGAGTCGTTGCCCGTACCCGAAGTCGATACGTTCAGGTCGCTGATGCGAAGCATTTCTCCGATGCCCGAAACGAGCTGACCGGTCTGGGAAAGCCCCATGCCCAGAAGCGCCGAGGTGAGCATGGAGTTGTCACCGTCGTTGGATGTTTTCAGACCTTGGCCGCGCATGATGTAGGAGATGGCGTCGGCCTGCGACATGGCGGGATCCGTGAAGAGTTCCGTTTGAGGTGCGTCGCTCGGTCCCTTGATGCGGATGCCCGCCGTGACGTCGTCTTCGATGGCGTCCGGATTGCGGATGGCCTCAAAGTCAAGGATCGGCTTGTTGACGGGGCCCGCAAAGGTCAGGTTGCCTTTGTTGATCACGAGGTCCTGACCGTAGGCTTTGAAGGTGCCGTTTACCAGTTTGATGGTGCCGCTCAAGCCCAGATTCTGATCGCTTTGCGCAACGGTCACATCGCCTTGCAATTCGCTTTTTAAGCCGAAGGCACTTAGGTTGACCTCATCGCCCAAATGGATCACAAGAGAGCTTTCGATCTGAAGCGGGGTGCGGATGCGAACGGCTACCTGATTGGCTTCGACGATTTCTTCGTCGGCCGAAGCGGAAATGGCGCCGGTAGGCAGGTCGTTGACGGTGATGCGCGCCTGGTTGATCTGAATGCTTCCCGAAAGGTTGAGGTTTTGCAGCGAGATGCTCGCCTGCACGTCGGGCGTGACATGCGCCGTGACGTAAGGCGGCAGGCTCACGCGCACTTTGTCGCCCTTGACGGCAACGCGAGCCGTCGGGTTTCCCGGGTCACTCCATTTTGCGTTGCCGGTGACGTTGATCTTGCCCTGGGCGGTCTGAAGATCGGCGATGAGTTCCGACTGATCGCCTTCGAAATGCAGCGTGACGTTGGAGGGCTTCATGTCAAGCGGCACGGCCTGACCTTGTGCGGCAAAAGCGTCAAGCTTGATGTCGCCGTAAAGCGCGGGCTTTTGCAATGTGCCTCGGGGCTGCAGTTCGGCCGAAAGGGTTCCGCTTGCCGAGAGTTGAGGCGAAAGCGAGGCAAGCACGGGATTGAACTGAGCGAGTTGCACATCGTCGACCGTCACGGAGCCTGAGAGCTGGCGCTTTGTGAGCGGATCGGCTACGGCGATGTCGGCTTGCAATTCGCCTCCGTCTTTAAGTGACACCGTGCTTTGGATCTGCGCGGATTGAGGTTTGAAGTCGGCGGACAATTTCGTTTCTTTGAAATGCAGCGTCTGACGCGAACCGTTCGTTTCGGCCGTCACCGAAATGCCGCGCCCGGCCACTTCTACATGCGCGACGGCGTGTTCGGGCGAGGGTTCGGTCCAGCTCACGGTTGCCGTTGCATCCGTGCGACCCTTGACATCAAGATCCGGCGGCAGGAGGTCTTTGATGAGAGAAAAGTCTGCGTTTTTGACGTCAAGCACGAGACTGCCTTGTTTGCCGGCGTGAAGTTCTTCCTTGAGGCAGACTTCAAGACTTTGCGAATTGCTTGTCCAGCAGTGCGGCGAGAGCGAGGCCTGCGAGGCGTTTATGTTGAAGGCAAGCTTCGGTTTGTCGGCAGTCGTCCAGGTGCCGCGATCGGTTTTGAGCGCTGCCGAGATGAGTTCTCCGTTCCAATGTGTTCCTGATTTGTCGAGGTGACCGTCGAGGCGCGCATCAATGGCAACGGGAGAACCCTTGCTTGTCACCTGCAGCGTGTGCACGGACTGCGTGCCAGAGAAGGATGCGGAAATCGTTTTGAACGAAACCGAAGAGGCGGACAGATTGGCAGCACTGAGTTTTACGTCGGCCTTGGGAAGGCGCTCGCCTTTACTCTGTGTTGTCGTGACTTGAGCGGAAACATCAGCGCGCGCAAGCGACATGTCTCCGAACTGCAGCGAAGAGACATGCATCTGGGCCGACAATTGAGGAATGGAAAGCGTACCGGTGAGTTTTCCTGAACCGGTGACACTGCCGCGCAGCGTTTTGTCGATGCGCGAGAGGTCAGGTGCGCTGACGCGAAATGCCCCGGAGAGTGTTTCCTTTTTCAATGCAGCATTGAGCTCAAGAAAGGCGTTGTCGGCTGTCAGAAGCAAGTTTTTGACAGCAAACGAGTCCGTGCCCTGAATGTGACCTGTGGTTTGTGCCGTGAAGGGCACATCGTTTAGCGAGGCTTTGACCGTAAGTGACGTGATGTCAACGGCCAAAGACCGGGGATCAAAGTCTGCTGCCGTTGAGGCCGTCAAGGCAAGTTCTGCCGATCCGTTTGTCTTGGGAGAATCTGCCGGGAGCAGTTTGCCCAGATCCTTGAGGTCGGACCAGGAGAGCGTGACTGAGCCCGAAGCCGAGGCCATCGTGTCGGTCAGAGCGGCATTAAGTTCGGAATGCAGCATGTTTTTGCCGATGCTTGCATCCAGCCGAAGGTCGGATAAGGTGGTTTTCTTCCCTTGACCGGTGACGGAAAGGTCGGCAGGTCGGGCAAGAAGGGCAGAGGCGGCGCGAGTTGAAATCGAAAGATCATAGGCGTCGTACGTACCCGCCAGTTTGACGTCGACGTTCTGAAGTTCCGCCTCGGTACCGATCAAGTCTTTGAGAGCAGTCAGATCCAAATCACCCGTTACAGCCAGTCGGAAAGCAGGATTGGCTTTGGCGGTTTCGATGCTGGCCTGAACGTTCAGGGTCTTTTGAGCCGACGTTGTCTGAAGCCTCAGATTGGTTTCGGATGTGAGATCAAAAGTGGCGGCGGCCGTGATCGGATAGGCGGACAAAGGAGCCTGACGCGCCGTCACGGCAGCGTCCATTTTGCCTTTGGGGATGCCGCCGAGCGTCATTTCTCCCTTAACGGAAGCGTCAACTGCCGGATGCGCGGCGACGAGTTTGGCGATGTGAACGCTTTGAGGGACGGCGGTAAAAGTTGCCGAAAGCGTTTCGAGCACGGTTTTGTCGTTGAGTTTGACGTCGGAAACCGAAAGCGCCTTTACGTCCACGGTAAGCGGCAGTTCGGGCACCGCAAAGGGCTCAAGCAACGGTTTGGCAAAAAGCGCGTTTAACGTTTCGACCAGCGGCTCAGGTTTTTCATCGGTAGCCTTCGGTGTTTCGGGCAGATGAACGGAGATGCCCGCCATATTCAGGTTCTCTGTTGTGACCGTGCCGCCGGCGGCAGAGGCGGCTAGAGACAGGTCACGAACCGCAACATCAAACGTATCGGACTGAACGTGCGTGTCGGTGAAACGCACATCCGTGAGCGCAACGGAAAACGGCAGAAAGATCGGTGCGTTGTCTGAGGCGGCGGTTTCGGTGGCGGATTCCTGGTTTTCAGCGAGAGCGACCCGGAGCCCATCAACGTGGAGCTGCGCGATGTCGGCATGACGCTCGAGCGGGCGCAGATTGGCGATCGAGAACTGCACTCGCTTAAGTTCAAGAGTTACTGGCGTCGTCTGATAGCGAATTTCTGATACGTCCGCATCAAAGAGTGTGCCGCTGACGTTGCCGACACTAAGCTCAGGCAAGAACTTTTGCGCGAGCGAAACGCCTGTTTGCAGCCCCCAGGGGGTGAGCGCAAAGACAACGAGACCGATACAAAGCACCAGCGGGACGGCCAGCGCGAAGCCGATGCATTTCAAAAGACGAGAAACTCTCATCACAACGCGCCTCCCAAACCGAAGTAGATCTTCCAGCTGTCCTCCGTGGGGTCGCCCACGGCCTTGGCCAGGTCGAGCTTGACGAGTCCGATGGGAGAAAGCCAGCGAATGCCGAAGCCCGCACCCTTCTTGATGTCGCCGAAATCGAATTCGTGACTCGATTGACCGGCGTCGAAAAAGACCGCACCCCACCAGTTGCCGGTTACGTTGTATTGGTATTCGACGGAAACGGTGTACATCTTTGAGCCGCCTTCGAGTTCGCCCTTGTCGTTTTTCGGGGAAATGGATTCGTAGTCGTAGCCGCGGATGCTCAAGTCGCCGCCCACGAAGAAACGCAGATCGGGCGGCACCTGATCAAAGCTTCCCGACTCGATCCAACCGGCGGACCATCGGCCGATGAAGATGTGCGAGGGCCCGAGCGAGCGAACCCAGCTTTGTTGCGCGGTGAGCAGCACGAAGTCGATGTCGGAGCCCCAGGCGGTGTTGGAAACCGAAATCGCATAGCGCTGCGTGTCGCCCCAGGTCGGCAGAACGCCCCCTTTTTGCCGCGTGCGCGAAAACGAAAGGGTGGGATAAATGATTTGCGTATTTGACGAATCACTGCCCTGCGTGAAGTTGTCGTAGAGCCAGTCGACTGAAATCTTGCGCGTCCAGCCTGAGTCAAGCAGCTGAAAACGGGCGGCGGATACGGCCGTCGACGACGAAGTCGTGTCGTTTAGGGTCGAGTACTTGTAGCCGCTTTGCAGAGCCCAGTAGTCCGAGAGAGGATTGGACTGACTCGGAATCTTGTAATTGAACTCGAACTCCTGCTCTTCGGGTGAAAGATCAGTGGCGGCCGTCAGACTGTGGCCTTTGCTGTTGAGCCAAGGGCGAGTCCAGGACAGTTTTCCGTGAGGACCGATGTCGGTGGCGTAGCCGATGCCGGTTTCCACCAGGTTTTCGCTGCGGGGCGTGAGTGCGACATCAACGTCGAGCACGCGTTCGGGATCTTGCCTGGCTTTGTCAAACTGCATGGACATGACCACTGATCCGAACCAGTTGGTTTCGGTGAGCTTGCGGGAAAGATCGCCGTAGGTGTTGTAGTCGTAGGGTTGCCCCTCTTCAAACGGGACGAGCGAACGAAGATAGGCTTCGTCAATCTGCGAATTCTGAAAGTTCACCTTCCCAAATTTGTAGCGCTTGCCGCTGTCGTAAGCGAGGTCCCAGTAGGCAGTGCCTTCGCGGGGCGAAACCTTGAGGCTGTGTCTGGAAAACTTGCCGTCGAAATAGCCGAGTTCCAACGCCAGGGCCTGCACGGATCCTTTAAATTGCTCGTAGTCGCTGTGCAATAGAGGACTTCCGGCTTTCGGAATCTGTTGCACGGCGAGATCAAATTCGGTTTCCTTGGTTAGGGGGCCCTGCAGATTGAGGTGAGGCTCGGTGAGGTGAATGCGCTCGCCCGGATCCACAATGACATTGACGGACGTGACGTCGCCCGAGTCGGCGCGAACCAGGTCAATCTTGACGCGGGGACGGTAGTATCCAAACGGTTTGATGCCGTCTTTGACGGCCGAAACCAGACGGCGCCTCACGGAGTAGGCGTCGTCATCTTTGCGCTGCATCAGGTGTGCACGGACATTCTCGGCGAGTTCATCATTGAGCCCGATGAAATGGATGGAAATGTCGGCGGCGTAGAGCGCAAGGGGGCAAAGCGTCAGACAAAGGACGAGGTGTTTCTTCAAATGCGTACCGAAAGTAAGGGAAACGGTTGTCAAGCGCTCCAAGTCTAGCTTGGATTTGCGGGTTTTCCAGCAACAACTGTTAGCTAAAGCGCCCAGACCGGCAGGGCGACGACGTCGCTTGTCAGGTAGCGAGGCTCATCGCAAGTGCAGATCAGAGCGCCGGGACCTCGCTTAATGGTGTCGCCTTTGAGTACGCCGAAATTGTCGAGCATCTTGCGCTGAGGCGAAGCCGTCGATTTGATTTCGATCGGATAGTAAATGTCGCCTTCGCGAATCAGAAGATCAATCTCATTTTGCCGAGTATCGCGGTAGAAGTAGAAAAGAGGCTTTTTGCCGTTGTGCTTCCAGCTTTTGACAATTTCCATGACGACGAAATTCTCGAAAAACGCTCCGGCGTTGTAGGCGTTTTTCAGAGCCGATGGACTTGGAGACTGGCACAGCCAGGCAGCCAAGCCGGTGTCGGTGAAGTAAAGCTTGCTTTTCTTGATGAGTGTTTTGCCGATGTTTTCGTAGAAAGGAGGCAAGAGATAGACAACGCCTGTAGCGACGGCAACGTTAAGCCAATCGCGGACAGTTTCCGCCGCAACGCCGACGGCTTTTTGGATTTCGCCGATGGCAAATTCCTGACCAATGCGGCTTGCCAGTACGCTTAAGAAGCGCTCGAAATCCTCCACACGGCGTACTCCTGTCGAAAGGATGTCTTTTTCGATGTAAGTTCTCAAAAGACTGTCGAAAAAGGCATCTCGTTGATCCGGCTCGTCGTGAACCACTTCCGGCCAGGAGCCTTGCCAGATGATTTTCCAGAGTTCTTCCGCCGTGAGCGGATCAAGCGAGCCGCGCGTAAGCTCACCGGTCGGCATAAAAGGTTTTTGCTCCGGGCCTTTGCCTTGCAGCTCGTAGAGACTGAACGGAAAAAGCTCGAAGGATGCAACGCGGCCGGAAAGTGCTTCGGCGACCGCTTTTCTGAGACCGAGTTTTTGAGATCCGGTCAACCACACCAGGCCTCTTTCGTCCGTTTCATCGAGAATGGCTTTGATTTCCAAACCGAGGTCGGGAGCTCTCTGAAATTCGTCAATCAGCAAAGGCATCGGATATTGCTTGAAAAAGGCATCCGGAGCTTGTCGAGCCAGATCCAAAGCCTGATAGCGGTCGAGATTGACGTAGCGGCGATCTCCCAGCATGCGGCGCAGCATGGTGCTTTTGCCGACCTGTCGCATCCCGGTCACCATGACACCTTTGTAGCGCTGACTGGCCCGATTGATAACGGTTTCAATCGTTCGAGGCAAGTACGTAAAGTTGAGAGACATAGGCGTGGATGTTTGTGGAATTGAATGAAATAAAGAGTATGGTCTTGATTTTATCAAGAGTACGTTCTTGATTTCGTTCAAAAATTGCAGAAGCCTTGAAAATAAACGAAAAAAAGCGGTGACAGGAGCCTGAAACCTGTCACCGCACAAGGAAGATAACCCTAAGAAACCATCACGAACGCCAGGAGAACAACGTTGGTGAGAGGCTTGCAGCAGGTTCGACCCCAACGAACCCTTGTCTTTTCGGCTTTAAGCCTCTAGGTGTTTCTCAGTTGGTGGAACTATATCGCAAATAAGAATCATTCTCAACAAGTCTGACACAGGAAAATGTTTCTATTTGCAACAGCAAGAAGAGAGACTACAGGTGGCTTACTGTCACTTGTTTTGGTTGACTGTGTACGGCAGTGTGAGTTCATGTGTGGAAAATTTCTAGGAAAAACAAGCACAAAGTCGATCGGCTCTGTACAATGCGGGCTCCTTATCAATTTCTAATTTCTGGCCGGTAAAGCCAAAATGACTGTCGATTTACATCCTTCCTATCTCAACGGACAACATTTGTCCGACTACGACTTTGATCTCCCGCTTGAACTGATCGCTCAGTTTCCGCTTGCAGAACGCACGGCTTCCCGCTTGCTGCACGTGAGCGACGATGTGATCGAAGATCTTGTTTTCACGGATCTCAAGCATTTGCTTCGTCCCGGTGATTTGCTCGTGATGAACAACACGCGCGTAATCAAGGCTCGTCTGCGCGGCGTCAAGGAAACTGGCGGCGCCATTGAAGCCATGATCGAACGCGTGACCGGCGAAAACACCGTCATCAGCATGCTGCGCGCAAGCAAAAAGCCCAAGCCCGGTTCCCGCCTGATCTTCACGGGTGAAAACGCAGTTTCCTATGAAGCCGTTGTGGGCGGACGTCAAGGCGAATTTTTTGAGCTCACATTCAATGCGCCGGCGCTGACCGTTCTCGATGCCGTGGGCAAGGTTCCGTTGCCTCCTTATATTGAGCGCGACGCACAGGCTGCCGACGAAGGCCGCTATCAGACGGTGTACGCCAAGTATCCGGGAGCCGTTGCGGCACCGACCGCTGGGTTGCATTTTTCCGAGGAACTTCTTAAAGATCTGCGCGACATGGGCGTGCAGGAAACCTTCGTGACGCTGCACGTGGGCGCGGGCACATTCCAGCCGGTGCGTGAGGAGGATCTCTCCAAGCATCAGATGCACGCCGAGTGGTTTGAAATGAGCGAAGAATGTGCCCAGGCGATCAATCAGGCCAAGCGCGAGGGACGACGTGTGGTTGCCGTGGGCACCACCAGTCTGCGTGCGATCGAATCGGCGGCGCGAGATGACGGAACGGTTGAAGCCGGGACGATGGACACGCGGCTTTTCATTGCGCCGGGCTATCGCTTCAAGGTCATTGACGCCATGGTGACGAACTTTCACCTGCCCAAGTCGACGCTGGTGATGCTTGTGTCGGCATTGGTCGGCAAGGAGCGCATCATGCAGGCTTATCGACACGCCATCGACGAAAAATATCGGTTTTTCAGTTACGGCGACGCCTGTTTCCTGGAAAGAACCCGCCATCACAACGCAACGGAGAACAACAATGGCGCTGCAGTTTGAAGTCTTGAAAACGGAAGGGGCGGCACGCCGCGGCGTGATGACGCTCAATCACGGTGTGGTGCAAACGCCGGTGTTCATGCCCGTGGGTACCTACGGTACCGTCAAGGCGATGACGCCTGACGAGCTCGAAGGCATGGGCAGTCAGATCATCCTCGGCAATACGTTCCACCTTTGGCTTCGCCCGGGGCTTGACGTCATTGCCACGCACGGCGGACTGCATCGCTTCATGAACTGGAATCGCCCGATTCTCACCGACTCGGGCGGTTTTCAGGTGTTTAGCCTTGGTCAATTGCGCAAGATTTCTGAGGAAGGCGTGCGCTTTGCTTCGCCCATCAACGGCGACAAGCTCTTTTTGACGCCTGAAGTCTCGATGCAGATTCAGAAGGTTCTGAATTCCGACATCGTGATGCAGTTTGACGAATGCACGCCCTACATGATCGGCGATCGTCCCGCGACCGAAAAGGAAGCGGCCGATTCGATGCGTCTGTCTCTTCGTTGGGCCAAGCGCAGCCGTGAGGAATTCGATCGCCTCGAAAATCCCAACGCGCTTTTCGGCATTGTGCAGGGCGGCATGTTCCCGAAACTGCGCGAAGAGTCGCTTGCGGGCCTGAAGGAAATCGGTTTCCACGGTTACGCCTTGGGCGGCTTGTCTGTTGGTGAACCGAAAGAAAAGATGCTTGCCATCATGGATGCCATCGTGCACCAGATGCCCGAAGACAAGCCTCGTTATTTGATGGGGGTGGGAACGCCCGAGGATTTGGTTGAAGGCGTTTCGCGCGGCATCGACATGTTTGACTGCGTGATGCCCACGCGCAATGCCCGCAACGGTTGGCTCTTTACCCGTTACGGCGACATCAAGATCCGCAACGCCAAGCACAAGAACGACACCCGTCCGCTCGATCCCTCCTGCACTTGCGCAACGTGCCGCGGCTACACCCGCGCTTACCTGCACCATCTGCAGAAGGTGAACGAAATTCTTGGCGCACGCCTCAATTCCATCCACAATCTGCATTTCTACGCCACGATCATGGCGGAAATGCGAAAGGCTCTGGAAGAAGGCACGTTTGCCGCCTGGAAGAAGAAGTTCTACGAAGACCGCGCCAAGGGAACCGATTAACGAAAGAAAAAATCCCCCGATCAGAATCGAAAGCTGGCCGGGGGAATTTTTTTCGAACGTTCCGATTACTGGAGACGGCTGCGGCGATCGCGGACGGCGTGAGCCAGGTTATTGAGCAAAACGACCGTGTCGTCCCAGCCGAGACAGGCGTCCGTGACGCTCTGGCCGTAGACGAGGGGCTTGTCGGGTTCGATCTTCTGGTTGCCTTCGACGAGGTTCGACTCGATCATGACGCCGATGATCGAACTGTTGCCGCCGGAAACTTGCTCGCAGATGTTGTTGACCACATTGATCTGTTCGCGGCAGATTTTGTGGGAATTGCTGTGGGAAGCGTCAATCATTACGATTTCGCGGTGGCCGTTGGCCTTGAGCATCTCACAGGCTTTGGCAACGCTTTGGGCGTCGTAATTGGGCTCTTTTCCGCCTCTGAGAATGATGTGACAGTCTTCGTTTCCGGTCGTGGTGACAATGGCCGAGATGCCGCCCTTGGTAACCGACAGGAATGAGTGGGAGTGTTCGGCGGCGCCGATGGCGTCAACGGCGACCTTGATGTTGCCGTCGGTGCCGTTTTTGAAACCGACAGGGCAGGACAGACCGCTGGCAAGCTGGCGATGCGACTGAGATTCGGTTGTGCGTGCGCCGATGGCTCCCCAACTCACCAGATCGGCAATGTACTGCGGCGTGATCATATCCAGGTATTCGACGCCGGTGGGAAGGCCGAGAGCCACAATGTCGCACAGCAGTTCACGGGCGATGCGCAATCCGTGATTGATGCGGCAGCTGCCGTCCATATCCGGGTCGTTCATCAGACCTTTCCAACCGACGGTTGTACGGGGCTTCTCGAAATAAACGCGCATGATGATTTCAAGGTCGCCTGCCAAGCGTCGACGCTCTTCGTTGAGCTTTTGCGCATATTCCATTGCAGCCTTGGGATCATGAATCGAGCAGGGGCCGACGATTACAAGAAGTCGATCGTCGTGACCGTGCAGAATTTCGTGAGCGGCCATTCGGGCGCCGTGAACGGTTCTTGCGAACGGCTCTTCGCAGGGGAATTCACGAATGAGATGAGCCGGAGGCGTCAGTTCGCGAATCTCTTTGATGCGAAGGTCGTCGGTGGTGTAGCGCATGATGTCTATCTCCCTTGGTATCGGATTTTGTCGTTCGGTCTGTGCCGGCGAGCCTGAGGCTTGATTACGCAGAACCCGGTACGAAAAAGCCGCCGGATTTTGCGTTCCCGGCGGCTGGCAGTACCTTTCAAATGCTTGCGTTACGCGTGTGCACGTACTCCTTCCGCCGAGGGGGCGAAATAAAAGGAGAAGAAATAAAATCGTGCCGTGTAAAGCATTTGAAAAAGGCAGTTCCAGATTTTCTAAGCAGAGCCTGATTCGTATTTCAGGCCGACTCAGGGACTTACTCTACTCGATCTTGTGACGAAGTGCAAACGCAAAAACACCAATAAGATCAGGTGTTTTGCTTAGATTCTCACATTTTTTTCTGAGTCGAAACGAAAATTCAGAATGCTGGATTCATCCTTTGTGTCAGCCCGTGTTAAGTTTTCTCCTCGGTGCGACTGAGGAAGAAAACCAATTTCGCCAGTCGCGTTGTTGAGTCCATTTTTTTTGCGTTTATTTGCGCGATGCCGCTGCTTCAATCCGACTACAAGGCTCCCCGCTGGTTGCCCGGAGCGCATCTTCAGACCATCGTTCCCGCCCGTTTTTTCCCGCGTCCCGACGTGCAGTATCGAAGAGAAATTGTGGATATGCCCGACGGAGACTTCATCGTGTTGGATTGGTCGGAACCGGAGCCGATGGAGCTCAACGCGCCGGTGTTGGTGCATTTCCATGGATTGGAGGGTGATTCTCACAGCCATTACGCAGAAGCGCTGATGCACGAGTGTGTCAAATGCGGTTGGCGAGGCGTCGTTGCGCATTTCAGAGGATGCGGCGGTCTGCCCAATCGTTTGCCGCGGGCGTACTTTGCCGGCGACAGCGACGATTGCGACTGGATACTGAGGACGGTTCACGAACGTTTCATCACGGCGCCGATTTATGCGGTCGGCGTGAGCCTCGGCGGTAACTACATTGCCAAATACATGGGCGAACGCCCGCAGGACGCATCTTTCCTGACGGCGGCCGTCTCGATCGGTGCGCCGGTGGATTTGGTGGCCGGAAGCGAAATTATGAGCCGCGGCGCCAACAAGCTCTACGAAGAAATGTTTTTGTCGACGCTCAAGGAAAAGCTCATTGACAAGGCCAAGCGTTTCCCGGATCTCATTGACATCAACAAGGTCAAGAGCTGTAAAACGCTCTACGACTTTGACAGTGTCTACACGGCGCCGATCCATCACTTCAAGAGCGCGATGGAGTATTGGACCTTGTGCTCGGCCAAGCGCTATCTCAAAAACGTCACTAGACCGCTGTTGCTTTTAAACGCCAAAAACGATCCCTTTCTGCCGCGCTGGGCGCTGCCGACGGAAAAGGACGTGAGCGACTGTGTCTATCTTGAGCAACCGGAAGAGGGTGGTCACATCGGCTTTCCCCGCGGCAATCCGCCCGGAGACCTGGGTTACCTGCCCGAGCGCGTCATGCGGTTTTTCTCGGCGTTTGAACCCAAAATTGAAAGCGTCTGAGCGGGCAAAAACGCCGCGATGCAATTTTTTGTCAACTGAATCTGCGAATTCTTGCGAGTTTTCGTAGGTGTAATTTACGAATTCTTGCTGAGTGGCGGCAATCTGCTCGAACGGTGCTTTGTTGTCAAAGTTTGCCACTCGTATGCTAAAAACCTAAGCAATGAGCTGAAGAAAAGCAAAAAAATCTATTTTTGTGACACAGGCATTCGCAATGCGGTCATTGAGGATTTCTCTCCGTTGGCTAGCCGTGCCGACGCTGGTGTGTTATGGGAAAACTTTTTCTTCATAGAACGCGTTAAATTCCATAGCCTTCGTCGAGACTACGCGCGAATTTACTTCTGGACGACAACCTCGGGAAATTGACTTTGTTGAGGTGATTGATAACAAAATGAGAGCGTTCGAATGCAAGCTTTCAGAAAAGGCTAAATCTCGATCGCATGAGATTTTTACGAAGGCTTATCCTGATTGCACGGTTGACGTGGTATTTCCCCAAGATCTGATGCGCGTCTGGCAAGCGTAGATAACGCTCACCCTAAAATTACGAGGAGTATCTCGTAAATTTACGAGTTCTATTGAGTGAATTCTTGTTCAAGCCCTGAAATATGTTTGACGGCATGAATACGACGTTTTGAGAAAGCGACCGAATGCCGCCTTGATTGTGGGCAGTGGGGTATGGCTAGTTGACTAAAAATCTACCAAATCTCCCATAACGGGTTCCATAGC
>ENA-ORSG01000563-ORSG01000563.1-human-gut-metagenome-genome-assembly--contig:-NODE-563-length-33597-cov-2.876960_pt1 | contig 33597 bp, 19 predicted proteins | sample MGYA00242189_ERZ509156 | MGnify/ENA primary metagenome ERZ509156 (study PRJEB26280, sample SAMEA2338666) | human gut metagenome | biome: human gut; feature: human-associated habitat; material: faeces...
TGGATTCTAAAAAATGATCTATTTTTTAATTTAAATACAAGCAATGAAGAAATGACAGAAAAAGAGAAGCGTCTTATCTATCAGGCGGACGATGCAATTTTAAAATCAGATAAGCATATTGAAACAAAATATGGATTAGGTACAATCCGAAATCTGTCTTCTGGCTGTAAAACTTTATTGAATATTGTAAAGCATCCGGAAATGGTGGTGTGTGTGGAAGAATGTGGTCCGAATGTTCTTAAAATGATATTTCAAATGGATAACATAAAGATTTATATGTCACGCCCAAGCTTTGTTGAGATTCCGGCTGAGACTGAAATATGCTTTAATGATAAGGAAATAGTGACCGGAAATACGGGATATCAGGCATGGTGGAGCAGAGAGTATGAAAGGAGAGCGCAGAATGATTTATAAAAATATTCACTTCCAGGCAGCTCCTTTTTCTTATGAATTATCTTTTGAAGACAGGATCACGCTTGTAGGCGGAGACAGTGGGACAGGTAAAACCGTTCTGTATGAGATGCTTGAGGATTTGAAACTGACGGATGCGTATCACGCTATCAAATTGTTTAACTATAAATCGGAAAATCTGTTAGAAAATTTAAAAAAATGCAGAAATAATTTTATTGTAATTGATAATGCAGATATCCTGATGAATGATGATATTCGTCGATTTATTAATTTTGAATTTTCAAACCAGTATATGCTTTTCCTGAGAAACTGTGATGGTTTGAATGTTTCGGATAAAAGTTTTAAAGTATTGAAATTAGTGGACAATAAGATTACGCTGGAAGAGGAAGTATAATATGAAGTATTTATGGACGGAAGATACCGGTGCGGGATTTCATTTCTGGCAGCTGGTAAATCGGATTTTCTTTGATGGTGAGCTGATTGTTGAAAGTAAGGAGAGTAATCAAGGAATATTGGACGCGATTTCTGGCTTGGAACCTGATACAGGAGATACATATTATATTGCATTTGATTATGTGGTAGATAATCAGGACATTCGGAATAAATACCGCATTTTGAAAATGTTTGCAGATCAGTCGGGCGGTCATATTCAGCTTTTGGATATGATTTGCTTTGAATATCTTATTTTGGCATTTGACAAATTAATTGCTTGGACAGGGACGGGAAAGAAAGATAAAATTAAAATACGAGAAGAAATTCTCGCAGCAATGGAAAATCATAAAATAAATATGGCAGAAATTAAGGACGAAAAGACTTTGCAGTATTTAGCTGGTTTTAAACGCTTTTCGACAGAGCGAGTCATGAAATCACTGGCGGGTGAATTGACCGAAAACGAGAAGTGGTCTATCAAAGGAGAATTGATGGGGGAATGCTGGTATAAGGATTGCTGTGTTTCGGAGCATAAGACTCATCTTCGGTGTGGAGAACCAGAGGTTGAAAGTGGTGATCAGAAGATGAGGGCATTAATTTTGTCGGAAGAAATGCAGAAAGTTTTGAAAATATGTGATTTTTAGAAAGCAAAGGTGTATGCCAATTACAATACCGAATCACGTACCAATCAAGAAAGTATATGTAGAAATGGTAAGGCAGATTTGTGTTTTCAGTGTTCTCAAAATAAATTTCGTCATTTTTTACAATGAGTTATGAATGACGCCTGAGCTGTAATGAAAACGCCGAATTCAGTTATTATTTATTCAACCCCAAAATTGACATCTGCAAAACACCGTGATATTATATAGAAAGATAGTGGAAAAAGTGGAAAATCGATCCTGTGGACGGAAATGGTACCTATGGATTCACTTCTATCTGGGGGCTAGACAGGGATATGAGTATGAGTGAATTAAATAAGATTTTTGAACCTGGTTGCCCGAAATGTTTGAAGAAAAAGGATATTTTAGACTACTGGGTATGGCATAAACTTCTTTTATTAGAAAGGTTTTCGGAAAGACCGTCTTTTAAGAGGATGATTTATGCTTTTTTTTGTTTGAAAGATGAGAACGATGGCTGGAACGATCGAACGATACGTGGCACAGCGGCGGCGAATATGAAAAAGGAAAAATGTCTGCGAGAGGTGTCACTGACATTTTTTTCGCATGTCATAAATTAAATATTCCATCTGACTATGACAGAAAGGCAGTAAAAAAGATAGCAGAGGTGAGAAGATAAGAAATGTACTTATATAAGAAAGAACACAAAAAAAGCCGAGGATGGTTCAGGCGTGTCTGTCAGAAACTTCCCGTCGTGACGGCTGCGATGATGGCCACAGCCGTATTTCTTTCCGGGTGCGGCCATGGCGCATCCCAGACGGGAGAAGAAGCCACACCGTCGGACGGAAGCATATTATATGTGAAAGACGCGCCGGGCGATCTGCCGGAGGACCTGCAAAACATCCGGGCATCCGGGGTTCTGCGGGTGGGAATCCAGAGCGGCGATCCACCGTATTATCAGGAGGATCCGGTAAGTGGAGAGTTGAGTGGAATCGATGTAGATCTGGCATATGAAGCGGCAAGCTGTATTTTTGGATGCACGCCGGAAGAAGCCAGGGAGAACAATGCGGTCGATATACAGACGGTGACCGACCAGACAGGTGGACCGCTTTTATATGATGGTAAAGTGGATTTGCTTATAGGTGCTAAATCTCTGACGGATCCGTTTACAGAAGAATTGAATCTTTCTTCAAAAGGAATCGCTGACCCGGAAAATGGGGCAGCTGTTAATGAAGGAGAAGAAGGCGAAGCTGGAAATGATGGTTCAAATCAGGCGAATGACGCAGCTGGAGAGCCAGGGCAGCCAGCCGAGACAGCCCCGGAGGTCTTTCGGGAGATGTGGCCGGAGAGATTTTCAGCCGACGGCTCAGAGATAGCGGAAGCGGATGAAAATGCGACAAACGAAAGCGCTGGAAGTGGAAATGATGGAATTGAAAGCGCCGGAACTGGAGAAGTTGAAAATGGCGAGGTAATATCAGATACGCCAGAGCAGGAGGAATCGCCGACCCCGGAGCCGCTGCAGTACTGGGATTTTACACAGGAATATGCAGACGGCAGAGCGATTACAGTGCTGCATGAAAAAGAAGGTCTGAGCAGCCAGATGAACCGCTTGATGCAGGAATTGGTCAACAGCGGAAAGCTGATACAGATTACCGAAAAATATACAAAAAGTGATAGATAACAGCAAACAAAGCAGAAATGCAAAAGAGGAGAACAGTTATGGCGAAGTAAAAAAGTCTTATCGTGACTACCCTTTTGTCCGTGGCGGCGTTGACCGGCGCTGTGACAACGGGTGTTGTGAGAAACAGAAGTATGGCGTCCTCCTTTGAGGGCGATGGATACATTGTCAATGTGGCAGAAACCGAGGAAGGTCTGACCGCAGAGCCGGTTTATTTCTCAGCCGGAACCAAATATAAGAAGACATATCCGGATGAAGCAGTATTCAAAGACATCCGTGGAACCAAATATACAGTCGATCAGGATAGTTTTGTCCATTATCAGGACGGATCCATGAGTGCGATGACATCGGGCGTAGTCCTGAATCTGGACGATGTCAACGGCGGCCTGGTCAACACATACTCCTTTGATGCGGGCACGGTGCTGACATCCAACGGCACCGGATTTACAGCGGAGAACAACGGAACTTCGATTCCCTTTGACAACTTCGTCTGGAAATTAAGCGATGATAAATATTACGTATATTCCGATGACCTGAAGGTAGAGACCGTCAACGGAATGATGGAAGATACCACCGGTGGTGTGGAGGTCGAGTATCTGGAAGATGGAATTATCCGTCTGTCCACCCAGAATACAGCCTGGCAGGGAATCGCAGCCGGTGCCAAAGCAACAGCCGGTGACGGTTCGACTCTTAGCTTTGATAACAAAGTGATCGCCGACGCACAGGGAGATGCCCGCCTGACACTGGGAGAGCTTCTGATGGATGCGGATGACAACATCAAAGTCCAGTCTGCTCAGGATTGGGTTCCGCCGGAATTTGAATTTACCGCAGTAGATGGTGAAGATGGTGAGATCGGTGAGGATGGTGCAGCCGGTCAGGCAGGCGAGAACGGAGAAAATGGAGCAGCCGGAGTATCCGGAGAACTTGGTGAGAACGGTGTGGACGGTGAAGAAGGCGCATCCGGAGACGATGGCGATGACGGATCCGATGGTTCCAGCGGTAAAAACGGAAGTGCCGGAAGCAACGGTAAGCTGGGCGGCGATGGTGCGAACGGTTCCATTCCCCAGAACCAGGCAACCGAGCAGGCGACCATCTCGCTGAGCAATTTTGATGTGGATTCAGCGAACGCAAGCGGTATGATCACCGTCATTGATGAGGATGGTGTACTGGAGGCAGATACCGGTTCAATTAAAGTAATCGATGTTTCAACCGGACTTCCTGTGGATGTCCTGATTGATGATATGGATAAGGCAGAGAATCTTACTTTCTCGGCAGATGAAACATACTCATTCAATGTCAAAAATCTGAATGCAGATACACAGTACCGTCTGATTGTATCATCCGGCTACAGTCTTTCTGAGAATGGAAACAGCTCCGGTGGTACCAAGGACTTTATCAACCGTCTCTTCTATACAGATTCTACGGGTATCATCCTGAATCTGGAGAATGCGACAACAACCGGATTTTCCTTTACCATCGATAAGAAGGAGTATGCACTGGTTACATCCGCAACCCTCACGATCACGGATAAAGAGGGCAATACGGTATTTGGACCGAAGGAGTATACTCTTTCAAGCGGCAAGACATCCTATAAGATCGATATGAAGGATGACAATGTAGCTGGATTATCCGAAAATGATCTGGCAGACGGAAGCTACACTGTGACCATGAAATTGGCGGGGGCCAATGTGAAAAAGGATGTTACACAGAAGTGGAAGACCCTGAAACAGAAGCCGTCTCTGGATAAACCGAAGGTAAGTGTTAATAATGGCGGCTATTTCGAGCTTTCCCAGCCGATCGTGAGTGACCCGAACCATGCACTGATCAAGTATGTCTATAAGATTTACAAAGGAACAGAATGTGTCAAGACCATCGAGTCCACCAGCACGAACAACGTAGCGATCTACCTGGAGCAGGGAAAGATTGAGCGCAATGAGACCTATACAGCTAAGACAACGGCGACCTATTATGATAACGAAAAGAATGTTCAGATAGAGACGGATTATTCGGATCCGTTCCGTATGGATGACCAGGGTGATTCTTTGATTTATTTTGTCCATGCGGATGAGAAGGATCAGCAGAACTACTACAATGATAAGTTGATCAATGCACCGGAGAATGCCGGCAAGATTTATACACATCAGAATATGATCTGGGGCCGTGTTATGATTAAACCGAAGAACCTGGATCTTGAAATCTCTCAGGATTATCCGCTGAAGGTTACACTGGAGAGCAGCGGAAACTACCGCAGAACCTGGACGATTACAGATTCACATTATTATAAGAAGTTTACGGATGCAATAGCGGTTGAGATTCAAGCAAATGGATTGAAGGCTAATACGAACTATCGGATCTTCGCAACCGGATTTGCAAAGGATCCAACGGATTCGAATAGATTTACCAACGTATACCTGGGTGATTATGTGGCATCAACAACTTCCTATAAAGATGAGGCAGCCACCATCAACCTGGTTCGTGTGGGAGATAATCTCCATGCAAGCTTTACAGCCCGCATGGAGATGACGACAGAAGATGGAGAATCCAATGTCGAAACAGATGTGTTGGACCAGTTGGAATTCTGCCTGTATCAGGGAACCAACAACAAGGGACTCTTTGTGGGAAGTTTCACTCTGGATGATACAAACCCGTTACACAATAAAAGTTCCATCTCAGATGAATACTTGAATGAAACGGATGCGACAAAGCAGTATGTGATTACCAATGAGAACTTCCATCTTGCTAACAATGCCCTGACGGCGGACTCCTATTATCTGGAGGTCCGTGCAGCATACGACTATACGGCATCCTTTTATAAGAACGGTGCCACAGAGGACGGAAAAGGTGAGAACCTGTCTGGATTTAAGAACGAACTTCCCTTTGTACTGGGCGGTGTGCAGCTTCCCATCAGCAACGCCCTGCCATCTCTTCCGCAGCCGGTCAATGATGCCATCGCTACAACGACGATCAAGGCTAAGGATCTGAGAGACAACAGTACTTATCAGAGTATTGCAAACCAGCTGGAGAATCTGGATGATGACACGGTGGTAGGTTACCGGATTCAGGCACGCCTGAACAACGATAACGGTTATGCACGTGCGATTCGTTACTTTGGATTCAAGACATCCGAATTGGATAAGTTTGACCCGGCGAACTCCAATGCGTCGGATCCGGTTAACTGGGACGATGGAGATCATTATGATTTCGCATATCCGCTGAAGGTATCCGAGGGCGCCGGTATGCCGGCCCTGCAGGTGCTCTTCCTTGAAGCTCCGAATACGGCACCGGCTGGAGCATCAGACCTTGATTCGGATGATCGTAAATATATTAAAAATGTCGATATGAAGTCGACGGATCAGCCTTACGAGATGCCCATGGATGGTTATCAGACCGTATTTACTGGTGGTCAGACAGGCGGAATGAAACGCGGATACCACTATACCTTTGGTTTTAAGGTACGTATGCAGGTAGAGAATACCAGTATCCTCTATCCGGATGAGTATAAGCAGCAGATCGTGGGCGGTATCGGTATGCTGAGTTCCCTTTCGGTAGGGGCACCCCGCCAGAGCACCAGCGTATCAATGTATCTGAAAGACACCATAGGAGATGGAACGGATGCCAATCCCTATAAGACAATCTGGCAGATGAATGTCCTGAAGGATGTGGATAATACCTGGGATAAAACATTCGAAGGGGAAGACTCCGATCAGACCACTGCAAAATACAAGGATGGACTTCGACTGATTTTCAAGGATGGTGTTCCGAGAGAGGCAGAGATTCAGAATCTTGAAAACGACAGCTACCAGCTTACGGTTCCTGTTAAATCTGCCCAGAACCGTTATCAGTTCAAGATGTATCAGAAGTATTATGACGAGAAGGAAACGGATAAGACTACTGCCAGCGGACAATTCCTGGCATCCCATGAATACCTGCCACCGGCGGAATTGAATCTGACGGATGCGAATGGAGACGGAAATGTGAAGATCTCCGGTTCCTTCCCGGAATCCAGCAACGAGGTTACCTTCACGCTGAGCGGCAATACAACCATGCTGAGCCGGATCGTTGCTTTAGGGATCGAGATGTATAAGGAGGACAGTGGAACCCCAAAAAAGGTATATGCCTGGGATAAATCGTTAAATGGATTGAATGGAAACAGCCGAACAGTAACGGTTGACCTGACCGATGCCCGTCAGGGTGATGAAAGCCTCGCTGGCACCTATTCCTTTAAGGTGAAGGCAAAGTATGCAGATGGCAGGTATGGACTTCCGGACAGCTTTGATACGAATAAAGTTTATGCAGCAAAGATAATAGATGGCAGCAACTTTATGAACAGCTATTACTATAGTTCCAGCACCCAGGGAGAGAAGTACGAGTATAAGGTAATGAATAATCCTTACCTGACTCAGGGTGAATACAAGGTGCAGGAGAATGCTACGGAGACAGCGGATCCGAAGGCAGATCGAAGGCTGCGTCTGCAGAGCCAGAGACTAAGCTATAGTTCTGTTAATGACCTCTGGCACACCATGAACCTGTATTACGGAAAAACTGGTGCGGAGTGGCTGGAGACAGAGGATCAGAAGAGCGGAACCGGCTATAATATGGCATTCTGTGAGCTTGTATCCAGTGATTCATTGGTACCTGTTAATCAGATGACCGGACCGAACGGATCTGTTGGTCCCACCATTACGGTTGGTACTCTGCAGCCTTCTATCACCTATATGACGATCAGCCCGGGTATTACAGCGGCTAACATCGAACTTACCACCGGAAGCTATGCATTGATTGCTCCGCCAGCGGATGGAACTCCTCTTGGTACAAATAACAATGGTACTGCGGTAACAGCAGACGGAACGACAAAATATATCTGGCTGAAGCTGTATGAGATGAATGCGGACGAAACGATCGATACACCTGTCGATAACAAGACACCAGTATGGGAACGGGCGCTTCCGCTCACGAAGGATCAAAGTTACTATAAACTGGATGAAACCAAGATGCCGGAGCTGTATATAAAAGACGGACTTCTGCATAAGGATACAAATTATATGCTGGTATGTTATACCTGGTCAGAGGGCCAGAATAAGCCGACGGTGATGCTTGGACAGACAGTAAATAAGCGTGCTAACTACATGTTCAAAACCATTGACAGCATCACCATCTCAGATGGAGAAGCCAATATTATCAACTATGAGACTTATCAGAAGAAGAATGTAACTGTCCGCTACAAACTGGATCGTGTCAATGGATATAATCTTAGATATACCCTGCGTCGGTATCCGCTGGGTGAGGGGACACAGGCAGAAAATCCGTCCTATACTAACTACACAGAGGTGGCAGACCACGAAGAGGTTATGAGCAAGCTTCTTGGATATACCTATGATGACCAGTCAAAGACCTGGAAGAAGGGAGCAATTACTTGGAGTCTCAGAGGTGATATGACAGAGGAACTGAATCTGGCACCGGGAAGCACTCTTATGACACCGGGATACGATTATGTTCTGGTTGTGGATGCAGTAGACGGAAGTGGCAAGTCGGTTGCGAAAGAACCGGAGTACATTCAGATCAACTGGCCGGAGCTGCGTAAACCGACTGGCAACGTATCTTTCCGTATCACCAACGGTAATACACTCTGGGTCGACGTGAGTCTCTCCGACCCGAACCGGGTGGTTGTATCCGATACAGCAGCCAATGCTGAATATCTGATTGCGTACCGCGAAGCAGGAACGAATAATGGGTGGACATATAAGGCGAATTATCCGGTTAACAATAGTTCCGCAACTCAGATTGTATCAACAGCAGAGGAGTTGAATAAAGGATGGGAAGTCGGCATCTTTGCGGCAGTAGACCAGAAAAACGAAGGTGAAAAGACAGCTCTGACAAAGATAGAGTTTGAAAAGATGTCAGTAACAGATCAACAGAAGTATCTCATAACCAGCAGCACACAGAAGGGGCTGGAGTCCTGGGGCGGTTCCCTGGGACAGGAGAACATCTCCTTAGATGGCGGAAACCTGACTCTGTCTCTGGCAAAGAGCTACGGTCTGGAGAAGGTAGCGAAAATCGAGTATTCCTTGATGCCGTGGTCCAGCAGTGATGTTCAGGAGAGTCAGATCTCCGGTGAGCTTAGAAGAGAAGGCACGAAGTCACTGTTTACCACATACAACAGCGGACAATCCGGACAGTTCGACCTGATCACGATTCCGACCGGACTTAAGAAAGATGGAAAACTTTGGGGAATCACGATACAGCTGTTTACAGATGACAACAAACTGATCAAGACATACTCGGATGCGATCCCGTATTAATCAAACCAGGAGGTAGAAAACAGTGGCACGAAAATTAAGCAGCAAAGTGAAGAAATCCTTTGGAATCTTCAGTGGCGTTGTGCTTGCTGGTATGGGCGGCATGGGCGGTGCGGTAGTCCGCGCTGCCGGCACCGTCAGCGATCAGTATGCCATGGAGATAGGTTCCCTGGTTTACGACAATGCCTACAGCCGGATCAATCTGGAAGGGAACGGTGAAGTTCACCGGGAACTGAATGGAAACTGGAACCTGAAGGTAGACGGAGGAGAAAAGTACGACCTTGGAAAGAAGACAGTCGCTTATGAGCCCCAAAGCGGTTCGCTGAAAGTGTTCGGCGGCGGCTGGCAGTTCAAGGAAGACGGAACGGTTGTTAAGTTATCAAATTTTGAAGAAATTCCCCTGACGGAGAGTGGTTTTATCAAGCTTTCCGACCGGAAATATGTTCTGGTTGGGGATGACATCCATGATGCCAGCGGAAAAGTGACGGCGGATGGCTTCCTGTACATCATTGCAGATAAAGCCGGCAATGCCCATATGATGAATGATGTCATGAATGTCACATCGATGGACGAAATGATTCTGAATGAAGGTGATTTTCAGTACAACATAGCAGAGGAAACCTTGGCTTTAGGTGAAAATGTGGTGGATCTGCAGTCGGTTATGTCAGCATTGAACGTAGTGGAGGATCCCTTTAATCTGGGACGCAAGAAGTATGCTTACACCATCCGTGGAGGAAACGGCGGTGCAGGTGGTAAAGGCGGAGCCGGAGGAATCGGTGGCCGTGGCGGTACCGGTGGTATCGGCGGAGCCGGCGGCCAGGGTGGTATCGGCGGATACGGAGGCGCAGGCGGAAGCGGCGGAAGCGGCGGAAGCGGTGGAAACGGCGGAGACGGCGGAAGCGGTGGAGACGGCGGAGCCGGTGGAGCAGGCGGAGCCGGAGGAAACGGCGGTTCCATCAACGGAAGCAATCAGAGTCAGAACATCACCGGACGAATGGGCATGTATATCAAGAGCATCGATAAAAGCTCCAATAAGCTGGTTGTACACTTCCGCATCAACGATACATTCGGCAATTACGGTGAGATCGAAGTCCGCGTAAAGCCAAGCAGCGGTTCGGGAAAAGAGATTATTAAGAGAGTTGGCCCGGATGATGAGGAAGTAACCTTTGATCAGCTGACGGCTGGAAAAAGATATACCGTAACCATTGGTTACTATGATGAGGAAGAGGACGGAGAATTTCGATCGATGGATGTGGTTCGAGCAACTACCGAAGATGTGAGTATTTCTTTCTATATTACACAGGTCAATTCGGATGATGTCTGCTATAGTGTTCAGTTGGATGAAGATTATGTGACATCCTTCACCCGCGTAGTGATTCACAACCATACCGATATGGAAGATATATTCAGTGTGGACGATGCGAAGGAAGGCTATGCAGGAACGATCAGTACGGTTGGGCTGGATTCGACCACGAAGAAGATACGTCTTAACTTCCAGGTATCGGACAATGGTACCAGCTGGACGACCCTGAAATCGACGACTGCAGTACTGGATCTGGACTCCTTCTTTGACGATGATGATTCATCCGGTGGAAGCAGCTCAGGAGGCGGAAGCAGTGCAGGTGGCAGTACCGGCGGAAGCAGTGCAGGTGGAAGCACCGGAGGAAGCAGTGCAGGTGGCAGTACCGGCGGAAGCAGTGCGGGTGGAAGCACCGGCGGAAGCAATGCAGGTGGAAGCACTGGCAGTGATACGACCGGTAGCGGAAGCAGTACAGTTCAGCATGCACCGGCACATACAGAGAAACGTGAGGAGAGTAGTGATTCTTCCGGTTCCAGCCAGAGCGAAAGCAGCCGGTCAGAAGGAACTTCGGATGACAGCTCCGACGACAGTTCGAATGACGGAGCAGAGGGACAGGCAGAGGAAGCCGGAGACGAAGGTTCACCGGTAGAATAATACATAAAAAAGAAGAAAAGAGGAAAAAAAGATGGAGACTATTTTAGCGGCTACGCTTTCATCAATCGGCTGGATGCTGGGCCTGGCATTCTTAGGTATCGGCATTGGCCTTGGAATCATGGGTTCTAAGGCAGCTGAGGCAATTGGCAGAAACCCGGAGACCAAGAGCGACGTTGTCCAGGGCATTATGATCGTGGCAGTTGTACTGACGGTACTGACACTGCTTTTATTCGGTTTTGTATTTCTGCTTTTATTCTTTAACCCGCTGACGATGTAAAGGATCGGAGGAGACCATGCAATATATATTGGTATTTGGTGCCGTATTTTTGATTATGCTGGCAGTGATCCTCCTCTTCTTCTTTCTGATTAACACCACCGCAGAGGATGTGTCGGGACAGGTGCGGAAGGCATTTTTGAAAGAAATGGAAGTATTTGATGAACTTTATGAAGAAAAAGCGAAAAAGCTGAAGAAAGTTCAGGATGAGTACGACAAATTCAACCGCAACATTCTCCGGAAAACGGACGATGAACCGAAACAGGAGGCGGCAGCGCCTTCGGTGAAGGCGGCCGCGTCCATGTCGGATATTCCGGCGGCTCCCTTGAGAAGCCGGGATTTTGCCAAGAACTACCGCAGTATCCGCCACAATTTCTGTCCGGATACAGAGGCTGTTCTTAAGGCAGTGGCACAGGCGGAGGTGGCGGCATACAGCAACCTATTAAAGCAGCTGAACGATAAGCTTACCTTTAATATCGTATTTACACTGACCGGCCTGAAACCATCGGATCAGGAGGAAGTGCTCCGTTCGGTTCTGGATGTGCGGGAACAGACCGTGCTTCAGAAGTTCTTAGATCAGGGCAAAGGGATGGATATCATCGCATTCCGGGAGTGGATCCGCGGTGAGAGTTTCCTGAACAATCCGGAACCCGTGCTTTATATGGCCAATGCAGCAGAAGCTCCCCAGGGTGCTCATGCGGTTTATGAAGAAGAGAATATCTGCGAGGGCGTGCGCGTCCTGCAGTCCGGTAAGATGTACGATTACAGCCTATAGGAGGGCATAAGATAACATTATGGCAAATTATATGGAAGAAATGATAGGTAAAAAGATCGCCGCGATCCAGAACGGCGGCAACGTGTACAGCGCGGGCCGTATCACGACTGTAAAAGAGTATATTCTGGAAGCAGACGGACTGGAAGATGTGGCTTTTATGGAGCGTGTCATCATCGGCGGACATTCCGAGGGATATGTTAATTCCATCGGACGCGGCAGCGTGAAGATCTCCGTGGTACGCCGCGGGGCACCGATCTATGTAGGAGATGTGGTGACAGCCACCGGAGAAGAATTCAAGGCGATGTATTCACCGTCCTCGGTTGGACATATCATCGATATATTTGGTACAGAATGTCTGCAGGATGCTGTGTTTGAAGATGCAGTTCCCATCGAGATCGAGAAAAAACCGATTCCGATCATGGAGCGCGGTACTGTAAAACGTCCGCTTCTGACCGGTATCGCTGGCATCGACCTGTGCTATCCCATCGGTAAAGGACAGAGACAGCTGATCATCGGAGACAAAAAGACCGGCAAGACCCAGATCGCACTGGATGCCATCGTGAACCAGAAGGGCAAGAATGTCCTCTGTATCTACGTGGCCATCGGCAAGACCAAGAAAAATGTGAAAGAAGTATACCAGAACCTGATGGCCCGCGGAGCCATGGAACATACCATCATCATGGCAGCTTTCAATGATGAGATGCCACCGGTGCTGTTCCTGACACCTTATGTGGCAGCTACCATCGCTGAGAATTATATGATGGAGGGTCGGGATGTCCTTCTGGTGATCGATGACCTGAAGCGTCATGCAACGGTACACCGCGAGATCTCCCTGCTTGCCGGTATGGTTCCGGGCCGTGAGGCATATCCGCCGGATGTTTTCTACATCCATTCCAGACTTCTGGAGCGAGGATGCCAGCACAGAACCGGCGGTTCCATCACCATTCTTCCCATTGTTGAGACCAAGGGCGGAGATATCACCGGATATATCCCGACGAATATTATCTCCATCACAGACGGTCAGATCGTTCTGTCCAGAAAGAATTTCGATAAAGGACAGGAACCGGCGATCCAGTACGGACTTTCCGTATCACGTCTGGGCGGAGCAGTTCAGGATGCACCGGTTAAAAAGCTGGGTGCCAGAGTGCGCCGGGAACTTTTAAGTTATCTGGAGACCCGTGAGGTCTATGAGATGGCGAATATGGATGAGATGAGTCAGGAGATGCGCGACCGTCTGAAACGAGGCGCAGAGATTCTGAAAGGATTGAACCAGCAGAAATTTGCACCCCAGGCGCCGGAAGAGTTCCTCACGAAATTCAGTCAGATCCTGGGAGGCTGATATGAGCATAAGAAATATCGTAAAAGTTATGAATTTCCATGCACTGATCCGCGTGGACAACGCAAAGCGCAAGGCAGACAAATACCGTATGATGCAGAAGCAGCTTCAGCAGATGATGGCTTCCATCCTCTATAACCGGAACCTGATTCTGGACAAGAAGCTGCTGCAGCCGGATCCCTCTGCCCCGGTCTGGAATATCTATCTGGGCAGTGATTTTGGCTTCTGCAACAACTACAACTCGCTGGTCAATGAAAAGATTTCCAAGGATCATGAGAACAAGAAGATTCTGATTGGACGCAAGCTTCACTGCCGGGATAAGGAAAATATCCTGTTTTCCTCTACCTGCGCGGAATTGGAGTACCGGTTTGATGAATTGAAGGAACTTCTGGGCGAGGGGATCCGGGGACGAAAATGTTCGGAGATCAACATCATATACAATGAATATGTGAATACGACGACGATTTATTTTAAAACGGAGCGTATCTATCCGGTTGAAACCAGTGAGGAAGACGGATATTACGATGACTTTGCGATGGAAGAAGATGCAGGTAACCTGCTGGCAGACCTGACGGCATCTTATGTAAACTACGAAGTGATGCTGGCGGTGGTAAGCGGACGTGCAGCGGAAAACGTGCTGCGTCAGAATACAACCACGGAATCCTTAAAGAAGATCGATGAGATCGAGGAGGAGAAGGTCCGGGCAGATCGCCGTGAGAAGAACAACAAGGAATTCGAGAAAATCATAGATAACTACGTCAAGAACCGGGCGTATAAGTAGGAGGAGAGTCATGATAGGAAAAATCATTTCCGTGTCGGAGCTGGGAGTAGAGATTCTCACGGACGGCACCGGCGTGGCAGAGCGTGATATGCTCTACACGACAGTAGACGGGGAAAGACGCCATTTTGAGGTCTGTGACGTGGCTGGAAGCGTGGTAAATGCGATTCCTTTTGAGAGTACAAAAGGCTTAAAGCGCGGCATGGAAGTAGAGAAAGCAGAGCATGGTCTGACGATGGAGTATTCCGACCAGATCTTAGGACGTGTATTTAACCCCTACGGCGGCATGATCGATGAGCAGCCTCTTGACAGTATCTGTCAGAAGAATGTATACCAGTCAAGCCCCAGCCTGTCCCAGATCGATGCCAATGGAGAGATCCTCTGGACCGGCATCAAGGTGCTGGATTTCTTTGCACCTATGAGAAAGGGCTTTAAGATGGGTCTTCTGGGCGGTGCCGGTGTCGGCAAAACCGTATTGATTAAAGAGCTGATCCATAACGTATACCAGGGACTGGGTTCCAACTCTGTCTTTATCGGTGTCGGTGAGCGTTCCCGTGAGGGCCGTGAGCTATATGACGAGATGACAGAGGCAGGACTTCTGGATAAGATGGCCATGGTATTTGGACAGATGGGTGACAACTCCGCATCCCGTTCCCATGCCATCTACAGTGGTCTTACACTGGCTGAGTATCTGCGGGATGAGAAGAAACAGGATGTGCTTCTGTTTGTCGACAATATATACCGTTATGTACAGGCTTATTCGGAGATCAGTGCCATGATGAACCGTATGCCCATCGAGAACGGTTATCCGGCAACCATCGAGATGAACGTCAGCGAGGTGGAGGAGCGTATTAACTCGACTCCTCATGGTTCCATCACATCCTTCCAGGCGATCTATATCCCGGCGGATGATGTGACGGACGAGGCGGTACAGACCATCATGCAGCATCTGGACGGACAGGTAGTACTGTCACGAAAGGTGGCAGAGAAAGGTCTCTATCCGGCCATTGACGTATTTGCAACCACATCAACTCTCATTGATCCGGAGAAGGTGGGCGAGCGCCACTATCATCTGGTGGAGGAGTCCATCCGTTATCTGGCACGTTATGAGGAACTGGAGGAGATCATCGCAGTTCTGGGTATCGAAGAGCTGTCCCAGGCGGACAAGGAGATCTTCTATCGTTCCAGAATGCTGAGAAACTACTTTACCCAGCCGATGTTCGTAGCGGAGAACTTCACTGGTATTCCGGGTGAGTTCGTAGCCATCGAGGATGTTCTTCAGGATGTGGAAGATATCCTGAATGGTGTCTACGATGACGAGGACGAGGCTGCATTCTATATGATAGGTAAATTCCATGGAAGAAAATAAAGAAAACAAAGAAGAAATGGCGATTCATGCCAGTGTGCTGAGTCTGTCCGGCGGTATGAAGACCTATGAAAATGTGTCTATGGTCCGGATCGTCAGCCGCGACTACAACATTCTGATTCTGAAGGATTATATGCCCACCATCGGTAAAGTAAAAGGCAGTGTACAGATCGTGGGGAAGGATATTATGGAGAGTCTGGATGATATCGAAGGATATTATGTATTCCGGCAGAATCAGTTCGAACTTTTGATAGAAGAGGATATGTATGTTAAATGATGCAATGCAGATAGTTCTGCAGTTCCGTGTATTTTTAATCGCAGCGATCATAGTGGCGCTGGCGATGGAGATAGCGTTGCTTTTTGGCACGAAGCACTTTGGATGGCAGAGAAAAAACCTGTGGATCTACCGTTTTTTCTTTGGCCTGACAAGGCCACAGTGCTGTTTTCTGGCAGCTTCCTGGCTCTGGCTGCTTTTTACGGTAACCAGTGCCCTCTTTGTCGTGGATATGCAGCTGTGCCATCTGGCGATGCTGCTTCTGTTGTCGGCGGCAAAGTTCACGGCCTGGAAGCGGATGCAGATGCTGCTTCGCGATTTATTTAACAGTGTATTGCTGTTTGCAGCGATGATGGCAGAAAATCTGCTGCATTCCTATCTGCTGGAGACACGTTTTCAGTTTCCGATTTTCATCATTCTGGGACTTCTGATTGTTTTCATCATTCTGTATGCGCTTTACTTTACCCTTCGCGATATGTATCTTCTTGCGAAGGATCGGGCGATGAACCGGCCGGTGGCAGAAGAGAAACCTCCGCGTGAAGAAGATGCACCCGGAGAAGATGGAACATCGGAAAATGGAACGGATGAACCCAATCAGACAGCGGATGAAAAGACAGACGGCGACAGCAGATCAAAGCGAAAGAGAACAAGCCGGAAAAGACAGAACCAGAAAAAACGGCTGTTTTATAAACAAGGAACAGAAACAGGAGGTGACAGGCAGTGAAAGAAAAAAGAAATCGAAAGTTGAGAATCAATTATGGAGGCAAAATTCAGCTTCAGAAGCTGCTGTTTCTGATTCCTATTGTGATTATTATCCTGGTATTTATTATGTACCGGGAGGCAGGCGCGTATCGGGCGGAGGAGAAATTGTATACCTATATGGGAGAGGTTCAGACGGAATATCTGGAAGGAACCAAATTCCAGCGGACCGATGATGCTACATATCTGAAAAACGCCGGTGGCCAGAGCATCAGTTCGAGACCTCTCTATATGGGAAGTGACGATAAGATGCTTCTTCCGGTGCCTTATGCCTGGGTACAGATGAATGTGGGAAATGCCGCGATGTACCGCCTGGAGACTTTCTCCACCGCAGATATCAGCACCGGTTCCGTCGTACTTAAAGATCAAAAAGATGTCCGGGAAGGTGCAGGCGGTTTTCTCTTTGACGGGGAAGGAACCTATATTTTTCTGGAGCCGGCTGAGATTGACTGGGAGGATGATTCCATCGAAGTGCCGGCCATGTCATTTGCAGTGGTACAGTATGGACAGACGCTGAATCTGCATGTGTACGGTGAAGATTCAGCCCGTTTGATATCCATCAATGAAAAAGAAGTGAAAGCATCCTTCAAAAATGGAGGATCAGTGAATCTTGGAACCAACAAGCTGTGGCTTCCGAATGGAACCTGGCTGCTTCTGTTTACAAAACCGGAGTTGCTTCCAAGAATCAATGAAATGAAGTAAGGGGGAGCAGAGCCTTGAAACGAATCATTGCAGCGATAGCAGTTCTTTTATCGGTTATGTGTTTTGCATACGCATACCGGCTGCAGGTACTGGGCATGATCCAGACAGATGTGGTGGCGGTAAGTGACCGCAATCTGGCTAAAACCCTGCAGAAAGGTGCCGACGGTGATAAAGAGCCGGATCCGGTTACTCTGGAGAAGTTCCGGGCCGGTGACACGGTATACCGTCGGGGCAACAATCTCTATCTGGGCCCGAAGAAAGATCGGATCCAGGGAGAATATCCGTTTTATACCGGTGATGGTACCGGTATCTGGTATTTTCAGGCCACAGGAAGCCTGATGACCGATGATTTTATGGAATATGAGCCTTATGCTGGCCTGTTTGTCAGTGACGGTACGGCCTTTGATGACGAAGGCGTAGGCCAGGATGAGGATACATATATATTTGCAAAGTTAAACAATGGTCTGTATATGAATACAGTTCCGATCACGATCCGGAGCAACGGGCTAGACCATGCCCTGCGTCTTGGATCGCTCATTTGTTTTCGGGAAGATGACCTCTCTGCCTATGGATACGCAGGGGAGTGTCTGGTTTATTCCGATCTGAAGAATCTTGGATCTGCGAAGGTTGTGATCCGAGATAATACTTACGATTATCATTCCTTCGTAAGACTCATCGGTGCAGTCCACGACCCCTCTGAGCCGGCGGCAAGAGACGAAAAGCCGGAGGAGACTATGGCAGCAGAGGAAGGAATCCGCAGCGAAGCCGATAGACATACCGGTTCCGGACAGTCAGAAGGTGATGGAGCAGAAGAGATGGAAACAGAGGATGGGGACGACTCATCAAAGGATGGCTCCGGAACCGATGGCAGCGGCTTTGAAGATATGGATGAACTTCTCGAAAATACACCGGAAGAAGAAAATGACAGCGATACCGTTTTCTCCAGTGAAGAACTGGATGCAGAAGGTGCCAATCAGCCTAACGAAGGAGATTCCTTCCAGGGAAATGGTGAGTCAGTCAGCTTTCCTAATGCCGGAGGAGGCAGCGGAGACGGTTCTGGTTCTTCTGGTTCCGGTAATACACAGGGAAGCGGTTCCAGCAATGGAAGCAGTGAGTCAAATTCCGGTGATCATTCCGGCAGTGAAAACGGCGGCAGCTCCGATTTTGATCACGGTGGTACCCAGGGGGGAACCGGTGCCGGAGGCGGAAGCAGTGCTGGAGGCGGAAACAATAACAGTACCTCCGGAGGCGGCGGAACCGGTGATGATATGGGAACCGGCGGCGGTGATCACGGCGATTCGGAAAGCGGCGGAAGCACCAACGGTGGTCACGGAAGCAGCGGTAATACCACAGAAGGCGGCGGTACCAGCGACGGCAACGGCTCCAGCCATGGAAATGTCCGAAAACCAGTGGTTTCTTTCACAAATGCCAAAGCAGATGTATATAATGTATACGGCGACCTGGAGATCCAGGATCCGGATATGCGTCTGAAACGTGTGGTGCTTCGTGTTTACGAAGAAGAGAATGGTCAGGAGAAGAAACTGATTACCCGAAAGAACTTTAAAGCAAGAGGCAGTATTAAGATTCCGAACGTAAAACCGGATACCAGTATTCTGGTACAGGGTACCTTTGTCTGGTTAAATAAAGATGGGGTGAAAGAGACAGAGGAGTTCATGGAAGATATTCCGCTTCATACTCTTTCGCTGAATCATCTGGCACCCTACACCTTCAGTAAGGAACAGGCAGTTGATTTCTATGCAGATAAGATTAAGATTCCCAATATGCAGATGACCAGCAGCCTTCCATCTGACATGCTTTATATAGCCAGAGGCAGCGTGACGGTCCTGAAAGACGGAAAAGCAGTGACGGATGAACCACTTGCGCTGGCAGGTACGGATATCCGAAGCCTTCGTATGGGCCAGAAAACAACTTGGAACTCAGATGCAGTACTTAAATCCGGTACGAATTATACCTGGGAACTGAAGCTGACAGACCGTTTCGGCAATGAACTTCCGTGTACGAACCCGGAGGAGCAGAAGGGAAGCGCCTGGACCAGTTACCGGGCACCGACCGCTTCGGTTTCCCTGATCACGAATGCAGTCGGCAAACAGCAGATGCGTATCTCCATCGTGAATGAAGATAAACAATATATCAATCTTCGGGACGGATATATCGTGCTCTGCGATCCGCAGACCGGAGCAGAGCTTTCTATGTTTGAACAGGTCGGTGATGATCCGGCTACCAAGATTCGCAGAAAAGTAGATCTGAGCCAGGATATGCTGACAGAGATACTGGGGGATCTTCCATCCGGACGCAATTTCCGTATGGAGATCCATGGAACCTACGATCTGAAGGATACAGAACCGGCAACAGCAACAGAAAATGCTTTGATAGGACAGACCACCTTCTACACAGCGTCTATCTCAAATCTTGGTAAAGCAGCCTATGAGCTTACAGTTCCGGAAGACAGCATCACAGCGTCCTCTGCGACTGCACGGTTCCATCTGACCAGCAATACCAATGAACAGCTGATTCAGCTGATGTCACGGATCAAGGTGGTACTCTCTAATACAGAGACCGGAAGCAAGGAAATGGAGCTGAACCGCTCTGAATGGATGAACAAGAAAATTGCACAGCTGAACCGGGATGGAGAAGCATATGTGCTGACAGATGCTATCCCGGAGGTCGGTATTCCCCAGGTGGTACTCCATTATCTGGGAAATGACCCGGAAGGCACCAGTGTGTGGGATGCAATCTGTGCTTATGCCACCGTGGAAGTGCGGTATCCGAAGGGAAAATTTAAATCAAAAACCAAGTATGACGTAAGTATTCAGACTACAGTAACCCAGGCCAGTGATGAATACGATGTCAGTGCAGCTGTTACGAAGGCTGGATTCCAGACACTGAAAAATTCTCCACAGATTCAGTGCGGAGAGCTTTTGGTTATCTCGGATTTTGCAGAGCTTTACAACTTCCGGATAGATGATCCGGACGGCACGGTGACAGATGGAAGAATCAATATGCGTCTGTATGCCGGAGAGCGTCTGGTAGACAGCCGTATCATAGAGACAAACCGTACCTACAGTGCAGATAATACATCCGATGAAGATCTGATGATTTTCCGGAACCTGACCAATAACATGAGTTATACCATCGGTTTTTATGCATCCGAGTATAATGAATATTTTGATGATTCCCGGAAAGAAGAGAACTATGAGTTACCGAAGGAAAACTGGCTGAAGTTTACAACCGGTGCCGGAATCAGCGGTAAGGTGGAACTTCGTGACCTGTCAGAGCCGGAGAATAACGCCCAGACAGCTGCGATCCGGGTGATTTTCAAGGATCCGGAGAGCGATCTTTTAAAGAGTTTCACAGGTGACGAAAAACCGGAGTATCTGCTGGAGTACCGCAAGGTACAGGGACTGGATGTATCAGATGCAGAGCTTGCGGAGGCAGAGCCGGTAACGGAGCACCACGAGCTTGCGGTCACAGATGGTTCCATCGAGCAGGTTGACCAGGTGTTTAATTACAGTGTTGATCTCTTCACAACTTATGAGATCCGCCTTTTGGTGGAGGTTAAGGGACATAAGGTCCAGCTGGGCCGGGTGAAGTTTGAGACGGGTGAGAAGATCTACACCATCTCAAAAACCGACGACCTGAAACTTTTAAATCAGCATAAAGACGGCAAATTTATTGTCTTAAATGATATCACGAGTACCGGAACCGGTGGTTATACTGGTTCTGACACGGAACCGTTCAATGGTCACCTGGACTTCCAGGGCTATACCCTTACCTGGAATACAACGGGAAGTTCCCGGTTGTTTAGCACTCTGGGCGGCCGAGGCATCGTGGAAAATCTGGAACTTAAGTATACCGGTGTGGCATCTGGACGATCAGGTGTGTCCGGGCTTGTTTATGATAACTACGGAACTGTTCGCAATATCATTGCTCATGTAGAGTTTAAGGGACGTTTTCCGATTTATCATGGTGGAATCGTCTACAACAACCGGCAGAGCGGTGTCATCGAGAATTTTGCCGTGGAACTTCCTGCCAATGGCCAGTATGTAGGAATCGGTTCCGGCGGCGTGACGCGAGGCAATGAAGGAATCGTCCGCAACGGTTATGTCTATGGAGGAAGCCTGATCACAGGAAGCGGTGTGTATGGAGGCGAGATGGGAAGCCGTTCCTCGAACGGATGTATCACCGGATCCAACTCCGGAACCGTGTATAACTGCTTCACCTTAAGCCAGGTGCAGATCGAAGAGGGAACCGGTATGAATATGGTCGGCCTGGCGGTTGGTTCCAACTCCGGCCGCGTTCGGAATGTGCTTTCAGTGGGTGATATCTATAAGTATGGATTTGAAGATTATAAGCAGACCGATCTGGAACCCTTCACACTTTACGGCGGAACCGTCGGATACGGTGCCGGTATTGTGCAGGACACCTATATCCTTTCAGAGCGGGGCGAGACCTATGGAAAGGATGGTAATGCAGTCTATAAGACGGCAGAACCTATCGAGACCCGTACGCTGCGTTCTGCTTCCTGGCATGAAAAGTGCTTTAACAGTGAGGGTGCCTTCGAGGTAGAGAACATGATCAAGGCGGGCTATTACCCGCGCCTGAACCTGCCGGATTCCCTGAAGTCCAAGCAGGATCTCATCGGCCTTCCACTGGTGGGCATCAGTTCCTATCCGGATATCATCAGTAGTGAGGTAACAGAGACGGGAACGGATGATCAGGGCCGTGATTATGCCCTGGTGAACCTGGAGTTCTATAATCCCAATGGTTATGAGATCACCGGCCTGGATGTGAAAGGCCTGACGGCAGAGATTCAGGAGGGACAGGGAGCAACCGAAACCAGCTACAAGGTAACGGTAAAGCTGATGGAGCCGACGATTTTCCGTTCCGCCTATACCGTTACCCGGGTTTACTACCGCGGGGCAGGTTCTCTGACGATCAACCAGTACGATTATACAAATCGATCCATTCTGGCCAGCTTCTTTAAGCCTATCAGCAAATTAAGCGAATGGAAGACCATCAAGGATGATTTGGCTGGAAACTACAGGCTGAAAAATGATATTGATTTTTCGGGTTCCTACAGTGATGATGTGCGTATCCGCGGTACCTTTACCGGTACTCTGGACGGTGATGGCCATACACTGAAGAACCTGCAGGAGATTCAGTACGGTTCGGTCTTTGAGACTATCAGTAAGGGAACCATCGAGAACCTGACGGTGGAGGGCCTGAAACTGTCATCAAACCATCAGTCAGCAACTCTTCGAACTGGATTTGCCGGTACTATGAAGGATTCCGCTTCCATGGATCATGTCTTTGTGGTTGGAACGGCTGGATATGACACCGTAGATGTATATGGATACGGTGGAGTACTGGCAGGAGAGATGAATAATGTCTCCATCACAAACTGCGGTGTCCGTGACATGGAACTTGTGAGTCAGGAGATTCAGAAGAATACCCTGTATCTCGGCGGACTGGCAGGTTCTCTCAGTTCAACGAATGTTGCAAATTCTTATGTACAGGGAACTACCATCACGGCAGATGCCGGATATACGGCAGCCGGTATCGGCGCCTGACACAGGCTGAAAGCAACTATGCCTTCCTCGTCGGATGCTATGCCCTCTGCAACGGCCGCGTAGAGATCGAGCCCAAGAACGGCACGGACTACACGGCCAACGCAGGCGGTATCGCCGGAACCTCTGGTTCCCCTATCAAGAAAGTCTGGAGCTATGTGGACATCAACAGTATCTCAGACAATCTGGGCGGTATCGTCGGAAAGCTGACAGCCCAGGTTTCTCTTGAGAGTCTTGTATCCCTTGGCAATATATATACCACCAGCTCCAATACAGGTGCATCTGGTGCTGTCCAGCGTATCGTCGGTACATCCGGTATCTACCGGTATACCACCAGAAGAACAGTGGGTTACAGCGGACAGCTTCTGGGTAAAGAAGCACCGGCGGCAGAGCTTCGGGATGTAAACCGACTGTCTTCTCTTGCAGAACTCTGGACGAAGGTTCCATACCGCGATTATGCGGTGCTGGGTGCCTCCTTTGACTTAAACGGAAGGCAGAGCGGCGAAGCCTGTACGGCGGAGAACGGAGTACTTCCGATGCTGCTTGATACAGAGGGTGCACTCCTTGCATACCAGGAACCGGTGAGCCTTCCGGATCCGTCCCTTGCTCTGAAAGCAGAGGGAATGAAGGATGAGACAACCGGAATCTACAGTGTGCGTCTGACGGTCGATGGGGCTTATGATGTGCCGAACCAGAAAACGCTCTATGAGGTGACGAAGGCGGAGGCACCGGGACTGGTGCTGCTGCCGGAGGCAGAATCAGCACCGAAGGATGAGTTCAACCCGGACGGAAGCCTGATTCGAACCTATGAAAAGATAGGAATCGAGTCTTATCTGGACAGCTACCAGGTGACAGTTACCCTTCAGAAGGCAGAGGGAGGTGCCAAACAGGTTCTGACCGCACCGCTTTCCTTTGGAAGCACTCCGCTGTATCACGATATTGCAGATGCACAGCAGTTTAAAGACGTGATGACAAAATATGGCCAGAATTATGAGAACTTCCGTATCACGGGAGAGATCGATCTGAGCCAGGTTTCGGATGTACCTTTGAACTTAAAGATAAACCGTCTGGTGGGAGCTGGTTCGGGCCATACGATTTCAAACCTTTCCTACCAGATTCAGAGTCAGGGACAGTCTCTGTTCCAGGTTCTGACCGGTACCATGGAAAATCTGACATTTAAGGATATGACGGTTACTTCCGCATCCTCATCAACGGTCAGCGGTGGTGAAAACGTCGGCCTTATCAGTATCAACCAGGGCGAGATCCGCAATACCTCTTTTGAGAATATCGCGATCACGGCCCCGTCAAGAAGCCAGAAAACGGGACTCATCGGAACTAACATGGGTACGGTGAAGAATGTGAATCTGAAAGATATCCGCATCACGGTAACCAGTTCCTATGCCGGCGGTCTCTGCGGCTTCGCAGCATCCGGCCGGATCGAGGACATCACAGCGACCGGCACGCTGGATAAAAACGGAAACTATCAGTACCGCATCGCAGGCGGAGAAGGCAATTCCGGTGGTCCGAGCCATATTGGCGGTCTCATCGGCCGTCTGGAAGGAGAGGCAGAGCATCTGTCAGCCGATGGCATCCAGGTAATCGGAACGACCTATGTCGGCGGCCTGATTGGCATAACCAAGGATCCGGCAGGATCCCTCACTTATTATGGGTATCGTCTGGGACGGCGTACGGCTGAGAGTGACAAGGATTTGGATTGCCGTGGTGCCAGAACCGGAACGAACAAGGATGCAGTCGGCAGTGAGATCATCCGCAATAGAATTAAAGGTTATCAATATGTCGGCGGTCTGTTCGGATATCAGGGCCAGAGCACAGAAAATATTATCTACTGTGAGATTTATAACAGTGATATAGAATGCAATTATGAGAGTGCAGGTTCTTACGCCGGTGGAGGCAGCTGGAACTATCCGAAATATCTCATCAGCGAGGATAATAAGGTTTCCTCCATGATGAATTGTGCCGGTGGTGTGTCTGGTGAAGTGGGAGATGGCTATAATATGCTGATCAACCACGTGACGGTCAGCGGCTCAGATTATATCGGCGGTGTTTACGGAAAATATCCGAACACGAATACCAATAGCGCATTGGTTGAGAATTCCTCAATCAGCGGTTCCAGCTATGTGGGAGGATATTCCGGTTATCAGAATCCAAATTATACAAGTAGATTTACCAATATTGGTGTGTACAACACTGAAATTAAAGCAACAGGAAACTATGCCGGAGGCCTCTTCGGAATGGTACGGCCGCATTCTATCCAAAAGTGTTTTGTCAGTAAGGTGGATGTTTCGGCGAATGCCTATGCCGGTGGTCTGGTGGGAGATCTTTACTGCGGAGATATTTTTGGAAATATTATCAATGCGAATGTAACAGCAACACTTGGAGCCGGTGGTGTGTCCGGAAGAATGTTCAGTCTGGGATACTTTGCATCTGCACCAAGTTCCTATCCGGACACCCGGGTAAAACGGACGATTGTAACAGGTACAGTTTCCGCATCTTCCGATCGTGCCGGCGGTCTGACCGGAGAGTTTGTACGTGGTGATGACCGATACAGTGCAGATGGTGTTTTGATTACAGAAGCACCAGAGGAGATGACTCCGGATCGCTTCAAAGCGAACCTGCTGGCGCTGACATCGGTTTCCAGCGGCAGTACATCTGTCGGCTGGATGGACTTCAATACAAGCACCGGTTTAGCAGATGCAGGGCAGATGGACAGTTCCTATATCTGGGACGGTATGAAGCTGATTCGAAATTCAGCGGAAAGTCTGGCCGGAAATGCCTTTAAGAACACTGAGCTACAGACAAAGACAGGACTTGCTCTGACAACATCTGAGAAGATGGCTCTCTCAGGTTCAAATAATGAGAGTCCGTACCATAACATCACCAGTCCGGATATGTCCTACTGGTCCGAGGAAGACTTAGCAAAGGGCATTATGCCTTACTCAAAAGCAACTGACGGGCTGGAGATTCTTAAGAGTGAGACAGAGTCTATCCAGGCGCAAGGCTCTCTTTCCATGAAGGCAATCGAAGCCGGTATTCCGATTCCACAGGGCGGAGTGACGACACTGGCCATGACGGAGGGTGAGCTTCCGGGCCTGGAGGTTTATGCCTCCGGTGCAGGCAGCATCAACCTGGAATTTGACCGGGATGTGACGAAGGATGCAGAAGCCGGTATCGGCATGCGTCCGGTTGTGGATGAAGAGGATGCGTCCGCGGATGACTCTTCAAGCGAAGCACAGAAACCGGCAGCGGGAACAGAAAACGGAGATACATTATACGATATGGATGCCGATTTTGCCTATGGAGACACGGAGGCAGCGGTACCGGAGTACCGGGTACGGATTCTCTCTGGCCAGGATGTTCTGGCTGATGAGGCTATCACCGGTCGTGTGATGACATTCTCTTATGATTATCAGACACCTCTGACGGCAGAGGTAACCGACGGAGTTAAATCAGAGGAATATGAGATTGATCCGGATGAATTGGCACACAGTGTTATGGTAAACGGGGATTCCTGGTATTACCTGACCGCCGGAGGCGCAGGCACTCCGGAAGGTGTGAAAGCCGGAGAGTATATCCATCTGTTTAACGGATGTGCTCTGGATCTGGATGGCAATATCATCGATCTGGAGAGCGGAAGTATCATCGGAACAGCTGGTTCCAACGGTGAAAAACTGGATACAGTACCTCTGTATGACTGGGACTATGCAGGTTATGAACTGCAGGTATACAAGAACTTTACCTTGTCAGCAGAACCGATGGCTCTTTCGGAGGAGGATTCAGAAGAGGCATCCGTGCTTCCATATCAGGCGATTGTCAAGAATGGTGAGCTGAGTCTCTACAATGCACAGAATCCGGTTTCACCGGATGGCTGGATCATCGACCACTATCAGGACGAGTCCTTTATGACGGTTCTGGGAGAGGACGGAAAACTGGCTGACATCGGCAAAGACGAGATCAAGCTTCCGGATGGCTTCCAGAATGCTTCCATCGGTGAGATTTCCAACACGGCATATGCCGACGCACCGATAGTGGTTGGACGCTATAATTCCGGCAAGGTCTTCGCATTCAACTACCTGACCGGTGAAAATCTGGAAGTAGTTCAGAATGATGAGGACGTGGTCAATCTGGTTGATTTCGCAAAACAGTGGATCTCCGATAAGACCGACAGTATGTTCAAGAGTGCCCGCTCCAGCTATCTGGCAGCAACGGATCTGGGCAATAAGGTTGATTTAAATGAGGTGAAGAACCTGTACGACGGTACCAATGGAACCGGAACGCAGAACTCCATCGCAGGAGTCCTTCGCGGCAACACAGCAGGAGGTGCCGGCGGTGATGCGGGACAGTCGGATTCCGGTGTCCGCTCGAATGAGCAGAAAGAAGCCGGAGACGGCAATGGAACGGCTGGCGGCACGACGGCTGCGAATACGGTTCAGACCGGAGAAGCCGGGGACGGCGGCGATAAGACTGGTTCAGAGACAGGAGCAAAGAAGAATGGCGTCCAGAGTTCGAAGAACGATGGGGCAGACCTGGATGATTCGGAGGATGCAGACGAGGCAGAAGATGCGGAGGACGCAGACGAAGAAAGCTCCAAGTCGAAGAAGTCTTCTAAGAGCAGCAGTGTGAAGAAGGCCAGGTCGATCAGAGCGAAGAGCAATGCTTCGGATTCAGAAAATGAGTCCCCGGAGTCCGAGTCCCTGAAGAAGGAAACTTCTAAGAGTGACTCCAGGACGCAGAGTGATTCTGAGAAGGATTCGCAGGCTGCAGTACAGTCTGGAGAAGGCGTCAAGGCAGCCCTTGATGGCACACAGACGGATGTAGAGAAGAGTGCAGACAGAAAGACCGGCACGGGTCCGGCAGGTGATACAGCTGCCGAACGCGAGAAGGCTGGAACCGGCGGGCGCAGCGGTCAGGCCGGAGAAGCTGGAAATGGTGCAGAGCCGAGCGGAAGCGAGGCAGGCGCAGCAGGTCAGGGCGGAACAGAAGCCGGAGCAGCCGGAAGCACTGGCGCAGGTCAGAGCGGAACAGAGGCAGGAGCAGCAGGTCAGGCTGGTGCAGAAGCTGGGGCGGCTGGAGATGCTGCATCGGGTCAGACTGGAATATCCGGTCAGAGTGGAACGGAGGCAGGAGCAGCTGGTCAGGCTGGCGTAGACGCGAATGCGGCTGGAAGTGCTGCATCGGGCCAGACAGGTACGAAACTTGGAACAGACAAGGTAGCAGCGGCGATCAGCAGCCATGATGCAGAGCGCACGAAAGAGGCGTTAAACAGCAGCTGGCTTCCGGTTTACGATGCGGCGAGTGGCGAATACAAGCTTTACAATGCAGGCGAACTTCTCTCCTCGAATGGCGGAGTGGTCTTAAGTGCAGAGGAAAAGATGGAGGCACTGTCCCGCCAGGGCATCAATGTGAACTACGGACAGGTCAATGCCGGAGCACACCACACGGATTCCGATAAGCGGGGCTTCAAGATTCTGGGCGGTATCGCGGCAGCGATCCTGCTGATTCTGGGCAGCTTCTGGCTTCGCAGAAGAAATGCAAAGTAAAATGAGTCAATTTATAAAGTGACAATCTGCTTTCTGGATGGAACTGCAGTTTCAGTCAGGAAGCAGATCTGGTAAGTCAGGCTGCCTGGTAGCAGGTGGCCTGATTTACAATCAGGAACTGTGGAATTTCCGGTGGTTCGAAGAAAGATGGAAATGAGAAGGGCAGAAAAGGAGTGAGGAGGGAATGGTGATGAAAGGTCATACATCTCATGTGAAGGGACATCGGATTGTCCGGTCGGTATGCGGTATGCTGCTGGCGTTCAGTATGATGTTTTTTCATACCGGCTATACAGCCTATGCCGATGATGACGATGTCGAGATCAAGAAAGTGACAATCAATATCAAATCTGATATCACGAAAGAGGATTCCGATGCGATTGAGGTGAATTGTTCAGGAGAGGGATTCACCTACGATGGCTTTGAGACGATCATTCCAAATGGAAATAGCTGGAATGCTTCGGAATATCCGAGAATTATCGTGACGCTGGAGGCGGACGAGGGCTATAAGTTTAAAAAGAGCAGCCTGAGAGTTAATGTAAAAGGCGATGTGTATAAGGTTGTCAGCAAGAAAAGCACGAAAGATGAATTAAAGGTAACGGTGGATCTGGAGCCATACGGCGGTAAAATCGGTGCGCCGGTCAACCCGCACTGGGGCGGCACGACCACGGCTTCCTGGCAGAAGGGCTACCGGGCAACTTCCTATATGATAGTATTAAAGCGGGATGGACGTACGGTGACCTCTGCAGAAACGACGTCTACCAGCTATGATTTTTATGATTACATGGAAGGTGGACAGAAATATACGTTCAGCGTGGTATCGAAAAACGGAAAGCGGAAGAGTGTTGCGGTCACATCCGATGAGACAACCTACAGCGATCCGGGCGGCGAGCGCTGGATCCGGGGAAAGCGCGGCTGGTGGTACCGCTACGCGGATAATTCTTACCCGGCAAACGGCTGGTATCAACTTAGCTGGAATGGCGTTACCTCCTGGTATTATCTTCTCCAGAACCAGATTACCCCGGACAATTATGTAGTAGGAGCCGACGGCGCCTGGATCGAGAACCCGACTCAGGAACAGCGGACGCTGGCGGAGAATAAAGGCAGAGTGCCGAAAAAGACCGAAGAGGAGTGGGTGGCTGACTGGTAAAGCTGTGGCTGGTTCATCTGATAGAAGGATGAAGGCGATTAAGCATCAGCTATGGTGTGGAAATATAAAAAAGAGGCTGTCGTTAAGCGAAAAACGGCTTTCCTGTTTATTTAGCAGGGAAGCCGTTTGTGCGTATGCGACAGCTTTTTTATTTCATAGAAAGTATGTCCAATGAGGCAGAAATGTTTTACAGGAAATTAAACATGATTTAGGGCAATCCCGATTAGGCGATTGGTCTGGTCAGCCATGAACAATGGAATATTTAACATATCCCCATCCAGTTTCAAGTTATCAAGAGAAAAACGCACCCGCAGTTTGACTTTATCCGGGAACAATTCTTTAAATTTTTTAATACTTTTACTGGTTGTATTGGTTTCAGCTTTTACTTCGATCGGGAAAATATCATTTTCCCGCTGAATAAGAAAATCTACCTCATAAGGAGGATTGGTTTGTGTCCAGTAACGGGGAACAACTTCAAATTGTGTAATTAAAGTCTGGAGCACAAAGTTTTCGGTTAATGCCCCTTTAAATTCAGTAAATAGGCGGTTTCCTTCGGCAAAGGCGCTGGGAGATAATTGGGATAGACGCCGAAGAAGACCTACATCTACAAGATAAATTTTAAAAGCGGATATATCATCATAGGCGGACATTGGAAGACCGGGAGCTGTGCTGCGGTAAATTTTATGCACAAGACGGGCATCTACCAGCCATTGTAAGGCATCTTCGTATTCGCGGGCACGGGCGCCCTCTTTAATCACTTTATAAATAAATTTTTTGTTTTCCTTTGCAAGCTGGGACGGGATAGATTTCCATACCATAGAAATTTTCGGAAACTCTCGGACATCCGGATGTTTGGCAAAATCGCGTTCATAAGCGTCAATGATGGCAGAAAGAGAGTCCTGCATGGCGTTGACATCCCGGGCTTCTGTCCACATCAGGACAGATTCAGGCATACCGCCGGTAATATAGTACATTTTCAGCTTTTCATAAAGTGGGTTAAAAAAAGCATCGGGGATTGGTTCCAGCGTATCTATCTGTTCCAGATAGGCGGCTAGATTATCATCTCCATTTGCAAGTAGAAATTCAGTAAAAGTCATCGGGTCAATCTGCAGGAAATTAACTTTTCCAACTGGAAAAGAAGACGGCTTTGCAAGCGCGATACCGAGCAGAGAACCGGCGCAGGCAATGTGATACTGCGGTGCATTTTCACAAAAGTATTTCATAGAATTGATTACATTCGGGCAGTCCTGAACTTCGTCGAAAATAATCAGGGTTTTTTCAGGTAAAATTTTCTGGCCACTTGCCAGCATCAGGTTTTGCAGGAGGCGGTTCACATCTTTCGTAGTTTCAAAAAATTGTTTATATTCTTCATTTTCATCGAAGTTAAAGTAGGCGGTGTTTTCATAAAAGCGTCGTCCAAATTCTTTTAAGATCCATGTTTTTCCGACCTGACGGACGCCTTTTAAAATCAGAGGCTTGCGGTAAGGGGAGTTTTTCCAGTTTAATAATTGATTCAGTATCAAACGTTCCATATTAGTTATACTCCTTTATAGAAAGACGGTGATTAATTCTACAAGCTTATTATATGCTTTAGATGAGAAAATAACAAGAAGGATCACATAAATACACATAAAAACGTGATTTTTATCACACTTTTATATATATTTATGTGACTGCAACGGCTTGCGTGAATGAGAGATTTTGACTGTGTCATATTCTGGTTTAAGAAGAAGGGAGACGGTTTCTGGGTACGTATGCGAGAACGGTAACGGGAGACGGCAGAAGTATGGAAATGCAAGCCTGTCTTTATTGACAGAACCTATGAAATACGGTAGAATCAACCTTAAAAAAGAGTAATCCCCTACATGGGGAGATAGGAGTTGAGTTTTTTGAGTTCTGGTGATGGGATACAGCTATTGATTTTGGTACTGCTGCTTTTGATGTCGGCTTTCTTTTCTTCTGCGGAGACGGCGCTGACGACGGTCAACAAGATCCGGGTGCGGACGCTGGCGGAGAATGGCGATAAGCAGGCAGAGTATGTATTAAAGATCATAGAGGATCCGAGCAAAATGCTGAGTGCGATTCTGATCGGCAACAATGTGGTAAACCTGTATGCGTCTTCTCTTGCGACGGTTCTTGCCACCCACATCTGGGGCAACAAGATCGTAGGGATTGCGACGGGCATTCTGACGCTTTTGATCTTGATTTTCGGCGAGATCACGCCGAAGACGGTTGCGACGATACAGGCTGAGCGGATTGCATTTCGGTTCGCCAAAATCATTTATTATATCATGACGGTGCTGACACCGGTCATTTTTGTGGTCAACCAGCTCTCGTTTTTAGTGTTGAAGCTGCTTCGCGTGGATGTGAAGGCAAAGGGTGAGTCCATCACGGAGGATGAGCTGCGGACGATCGTGGAGGTCAGCCACGAAGAGGGCGTCATCGAGTCCGAAGAGAAGAAGATGATCAACAATGTGTTTGATTTCGGGGACGCCGTGGCGCGCGATGTCATGCTTCCGAAGGTCAACATGACGTTTGTGGACGTGGATGCGACGTATGACGAGCTGATGGAGGTATTCCGCAGTGAGAAATACACGCGTTACCCGGTCTATGAGGAGACGACGGACAATGTCATCGGTGTTCTGAACATCAAGGATATTTTCTTAAAAGGCGGGGAAGAGGGCTTTTCTGTCCGGAAATATCTGCGGAAACCTCTCTATACATATGAGTTTAAGAAGGTTGCTGAGCTGATGCGCGAGATGCGGAAAGCAGCGATCAGCATCGTGATCGTGCTCGACGAGTACGGTTCGACGGTCGGCCTTATCACGCTGGAAGATATGCTGGAGGAGATTGTCGGAGATATCCGGGACGAGTACGATGGAGACGAGGAAAAATCCATTCAGCGCATCGCCCCGCGGGAATACATGGTAGACGGTTCGGTCAAACTCGACGATCTGGATGAACGCCTGAATTTGGAGCTCCAGTCAGACGAATATGATTCCATCGGCGGACTGGTGATCGGACTTTTGAACCATCTTCCACAGGAAAAAGAAGAGGTTGTGGTGGAAAACGTCCGCCTCGTTGTTGAATGTGTGGATAAGAACCGGATCGATAAGATTCATCTGTACCTGTTAAGCCCGTCGGAGGCGGCGTTAGCTAAACATACCGCCGATGGTGCCGCTTCCGGCGCAGAGGGCGAAGGAAAGCAGCAGGGATGAGGCAGTCTCCTTGAGGGACTGTCGGATCGCAAAAGACAGGGCTAGAAAAATAAGAAAATAAAGGGCGCCGGCGCAGAATCCCCAGAGGAACCGGCGCCTTTTTGCTTTCTTCCCGGCGCTAAGCCCCGCCAGGAAGCAGGCGAGAATGTAGATGCCGCGCACTCCTAGCGTGATTTCCTTTTCACCCCACTGAAAACGGTACATCCCAAACGCGAGCAGAAGCAGAAAGACAGCAGTTGCCGCGTAGGAGAAGAGGGAAGAACGGAGCAGAATCTGGATAGCTGATTTTTCCATGATAAAATACCTGTGTGCATTTTTTTTCTATTCATATGAGCAAAGAAGGACAAATATGCCTGCAGAATGAAACACTGTTACAAACAAGCGTTACTGTTCACGCATACGTGCCCAGTAACGGAATTTGCCGTGGCTTCGCATTT
>ENA-ORSG01000594-ORSG01000594.1-human-gut-metagenome-genome-assembly--contig:-NODE-594-length-32241-cov-4.119244_pt1 | contig 32241 bp, 25 predicted proteins | sample MGYA00242189_ERZ509156 | MGnify/ENA primary metagenome ERZ509156 (study PRJEB26280, sample SAMEA2338666) | human gut metagenome | biome: human gut; feature: human-associated habitat; material: faeces...
GGCTTGTGTAGGTCTTGCCGGGCAGGCTTTGCAAGGTCTCCACGGCGCGGCGGTAGTCTTGCGTCAGGGAGTTGTAGACGCACTGCATGACCTCGCCGGTAGCGGCGGGCACGGGCTGGTGCGTGTCGGCGCAGGCGGCCCTGACTTCTTCGATCATGGAGGCAGGCGCTAAGAAGCGGTTGTCATCGGGGTCAACGCAGCTGGGGAAGTCGGCGGCCTCCTTCGCGGCGGCGATCAGCTCCGGGAAGCTCGGGCGGGTGCCGGTCTTTTCGCCAAGCTCACGGCGGACGGACTGGATCATCCACAGGCCCATGATGTTTTTCAGGTAACGGTAGCGGTATTCATAGCCGCCCTCGTTCGTAAAGTTGGCGGCGCAGCTGTCCGGGCCGGTGATGGCCGCTGCGTTTTCCACGCCCAGCAGGCTCCATGTGCCGCTGGACAGGTAAGCGGCGTACTCATCCCGCGCGGGCACGGCGAGGAACGCCGAGCCGGTGTCGTGGGTCGCGGGCAGAATGACCTCGGCGTCAAAGCCGACAGCCTTCTGAATGTCCGGCGTCAGATGCCCCAGCACGGTCCCGGCGGTCTTGATGGGCTGGAAGATGCCGCGCGGCAGACCCAGCTTTTCGATCAGTGCATCGTCCCAGTCCCTGCTGTCCGCGCCCACCAGCGCCGTGGTGCTGGCGTTCGTGTACTCATTGGCGGGCACGCCGCAGAGCAGGTAGTTCAGGTAATCGGGCACCATCAGGAACGTTTTGGCGGCGGCCAGCTGCTCCGGGTGCTCCTTTTTGAGCGCCATCAGCTGGTAGACCGTGTTGAACGGCTGGTACTGGATGCCGGTGCGGGCGTAGTGGTCGGCAAAGGTCAGGCCGTATTCCTTTTCCAGCGCCTCGCGGATACCCTCGGTGCGCTCGTCGCGGTAGGCGACGGCGTCGCCGATGCGCTTATTGTCCGCATCCAGCAGCACAAAATCGACGGCCCAAGTGTCGATGCCGATGGTCGCGGGGGCAAAGCCTGCGTCGTGTGCAGCCTTCAGGCCGTTGACGACCTCTTGCGCGAGGGTGTCGATGTCCCAGCAGAGGTGGCCGTTCTCGCGGTGGACGCCGTTTTCGAAGCGGTAGACCTCCTGCAGGGTGATTTTTCCGTTCTGCACGGTGCCTACGATGTGCCGCCCGCTGGACGCGCCGATGTCGACTGCCAGTGTACAGGTTTGCATAAGCTCTCTCCTTCTTTGCAAAATAACAGTGTTGCAGCATTTGCTTTTTGTCTGCATTATACGACACCCGGGCCCGGCTTTCCATCCGCAAAAGAATTTGATTGTTTGGGAAAATTCCACACGTCCCTTTCCGCGTTCCCGGCGGTTTTGTCCGGGTCCCGTGCCGGAATGATCCGATTGACACGCCCCGTGCCGTCCCGTATAATAGACCCTGCAACCAATAAAGGAGATGTTACACTATGGCCACCGCGCACAAAAGCCGTGTGCTGGATATGACCCAGGGCGACCCGTTCCGCCTGGTGCTGCAATTTTCAATGCCGCTGTTCTGCTCCAACCTTTTGCAGCAGCTGTACAACCTGACCGACACTGCGCTGGCCGGGCACCTGCTGGGCTCCGCCGCGCTGGCGGAGATCGGCGCGACGGCGGCACTGTACGGGCTTATCATGAACTTTGCCTTCGGCATGAACAACGGCCTGGCGCTGACGGTCAGCCGCTATTTTGGCGCGGGTGATGAAAGCGGGATACGCCGCGCCGTGGGCTGGATGGTCACGCTGTCGGCGGCGGTGTCGCTGGTGCTGACGGGGTGCTCCCTGCTGGGCCGCGACGCGCTGCTGACCGTTTTGCAGGTCCCGGCACAGGCATGGGGCGGCGCGTCCGCCTACCTGACCGTCATTCTGCTGGGCATCCCGCTGACGATGCTTTATAATATGGAGGCTGCGCTGCTGCGCGCCGTCGGCAACAGCGTGACGCCGCTGCTGTTCCTGCTGTTCAGCAGCGTGCTGAACGTCGGGCTGGACGCCGCGTTCATGGGGCCGCTGGGGCTGGGCGTGCGCGGCGCGGCCATTGCCACGGTGCTGGCGCAGGGCATCAGCGCCGTGCTGGGCGTTGTGTACATCCTGCGCGGCTACCCGGAGCTGCGCTTTACGCCCCGGCAGCTCGGGGCCGCCACGCGCCGCGCCGTGACCAGTATGTTCTGGGCGGGCCTGAGCATGGGGCTGATGAGCGCCATCTACAATCTGGGCAGCGTGGCGCTGCAAAGCAGCATCAACGCGCTGGGCAGTGTCTACATCACGGCGCAGACCGCCGCGCGCCGCTTAGCGGAGCTGTACTTTATCCCGGGCGGTGCGCTGGGCATCGGCGTGGCGACGTTCAGCAGCCAGAATCTGGGTGCGGGCCGCCGCAGCCGCATTTGGCAGAGCGTCAAGGCCGCGCTTGCGATCTATTTTGTGTGGTGGGTGTTTGTGATGGCGTTCACCTTCCTGCTGGGCGGGGCCGCCATCCGCGGCATCACGGGCAGCACGGACGAGGTCATTATCTCCAACGCGCTGCTGTACCTGAAAATCAGCGCACCGGTCATCCCGCCGATGGCCGTGCTGGTCATTCTGCGCAATATGCTGCAGGGCATCCAGCACACGGTAGAGCCGCTGCTGGCCAGCGGGCTGGAGCTTGTGGGCAAGGTGATCTTTGCCGTATGGCTTGTGCCGGTCCGGGGCTACCGCGCAGTCTGCTTTTGTGAGCCGACGACCTGGGTCGTATGCTTTGTGTTTATCCTGCTGGCGGTCTGGCGCTGCCGGGGCGATTTGCGCGACGCAGAAAAAATTTGAATTTTTTTGGAAAAAGGGCTTGCAATTTGGAAGTCGTTCTGCTATAATAATATGCGTCGCCAAGAGGCGGCGCAATAAGCGCGGTTAGCTCAGCTGGTAGAGCATCTGCTTGACGTGCAGGAGGTCACAGGTTCGAGTCCTGTACCGCGCACCAAGAGTCTGTGACATCTAAGATGTCACAGACTCTTTTTTTGTTGTATCGCCCAGAACCGGCAAGGCCGATGTTGAAAACAACATCCGTAGGGGTTTGATGCTGGTTGTGATTTCTGTAGCACCGGAGGTAGGGTTCGTAGTGCCGAAGGTGGCGTCCGCTGCCAAAGCGGAAACCGCGCAGGCGGTGCAAAGGGCGAAAGCAAGGGCAAAGAAAGTGAGTTTTTTCATGGTGGGTTCCTCCGCTATGTTTTAGGTAGTGGTTTTAGCATCAGCAACTGCAATGGCAAAGATCAGCGTACCGGAATATTCACCGGCAAATTCGGGGTCGGCTGCTTTGATGTGCAGATTTTTTGTGTGTTCGGGTGCTTTGGTTTCAAAAGTGGCTACAACATCTGTTGTACTGGAGGTCCCGTCATTAATCGTGTAGTCCAGTGTGGCGGTGCCTGTTGCCGTCAGCTTGTAACCTTACCAGCGTAACCTCAGACGGAATCGTTACCATATACGCGGCTCCAATGTCAAATTGAACCTTGGTTTCGCTGCTCTGGGGGTTGGTGTCCTGTTTAATTGTTGTGCCAGAGCTTGCAGTCGTGTCGGAGCTGGCGGGAGGGGGAGTGCCATCGGGTCCTTCTGCCAATGCCGGTGCAGCGCGCACAGCAGCCATAGCCAAAGTCAAAACAAAAGTAGCAAGTTTTTTTCATGGGGGTTGCTCCTATTCTATATTGATTTTTTACAGCTTGTGCCGCTGTGTGTTACTGTACATCCAGCACGGTCACAACATTCGCCCCGTTCATGGCGTTGCCGTCCTGCAGCGAGGCCGTTGTGATGCGCAACTCCGCATTGTACTGCCCAGCCGGCAGGGCGCGGTTCAGCGTGATGTTGGCAATCATCTGCCCCGGCTCGACCTGCTTGGAGGTGTAAAGCACCTCGTCGGTGTCGGTCAGCACCAGCTCAAAGGTGAAGTAGCAGGGGTTGCCCTCGGGGTTCAGCAGCGCGACCTCCGCGTCCTGTTTGTTTGCGGGCAGGCTGACGGACGGATACCCCGGTATCTTGATGCCCACCGCCTCGCCGCTGCCTTCGGGGGTCTTGTCCGGCAGGGTGTCGCCGCTCCACGCGCTTGTGCCCTCCTGCAAATCCGGCGTAAAGCTGCTTTCTGCCTGCGTGGGGCGCTGCTGTAAGCCAAGCAGCACCGCCGCCGCAATAACAACCGCCGCAGCCACCACACCGATGATGATGTAGATTGGCTTTAAGGAAATCCCGTTTTTTCATTTCTGCTCATACAATGGTCCTTTCCGCGTTCGCTCCTCCGGTGATAAAGCTCTTTCATTTAATACTAGCATTTTCGACGCTGTAACGAAAGCGTTTGGGACGAATAGACATTGTTTCATTTTGTAATTTGCTGCTTGCATAAAAAATGGCCGCCTGTCGTTAAGCACAAACAGGCGGTTTTGCAGATATTTTAGTGGTTTCGTCCCAAAGAAATGCCGAGGTACATTATCATTGCTTTTTCGCTGTCCGTCAGCGTGTGCGCCGCAGCAAAATCCTGCACATTAAACAGAATGCACCCGCAATGTCCGGCAAATGTGGGGAAACAGGTGACCTTTAAGTAGGTGTCCACCTCCGGGCTGTAATCAAAAATTTCCAGCATTTCGCCGTACAGAACGGCGCGCTCATAGCTGCGCAGCCACTTGGCATCCATATTGGCGAACAGGCTGCCGAACGAATGGTCGATCAGAGATTCCAGCGGCAATTTTTCCAGCTTTGCCAGCGCAGGGTTGGCATAGCGGAAAATCCAGTCCACGGCGCGGCGCTCCTCATCAAAGACCATTTCAATGTCGGTAAAGGCGAAGGGCATGGCGTCAAAGCTTTTGTAATGCTCGTGATATTCCTCGGCGTTGGCGGGTGCGGTGTCGTCCTGCATGGTCAGGATCAGCCGCTTTTGCTGTGTTTGCAGCTGCTCCAATATCCGCTTTTTCTGCCGCACCACATATTCCAGCTGCTCTCCGCTGTTTAAAACGATGGTGTTTTCCACGCTGTGTATGGCGCGCACCGCGACCAGACAGCTGCGGTGTACCTTAATAAAGTCATCACCCAAGTGCTGCTCCAGCTCCTCCATGGTGATGCGCGAGGTAAAGACCGCGCCGTTCGTCAGATGTACCTCGGCGTAGTTGCGCTTCATTTGGATATACCGAATCGTGTCGGCATTGATGACCAGCGGGGCATCGCCGCCCTTGCGCCGCGGCGCAAAGGCAATGGTTTTTGCAGACATAAGCAAGCCTTCTTTCTGCGGGTTTTATGATGTATGTAATACTTGTTCTGCCGTATAAAATTATTGATGTAGGATTGATAACCCAATTTTACCAAGCATAATTGGCTAAATCAAGCGCGATTTTGAATTTATCCGCACGGAAAAGAAAAGCAGTTAGTGCTGCCAGATATTGTTTTCTAAATCACGCAGACGCGCTTTGTAGTCGTTAATAAGCGCCTGCGTGTTTTCTGTATCCGGAAAGCTGACAATATAGCCGTCCTCGGATTCGTGAAAGCCGACAAGGCCCGCAAGCCCTGCCATCTCCGCAACCTTGACCAAGGTGTGGTAATCATACTCACTGTTGTTTATGTGTAAAATCATGGGGTTCTCCTAACTGCTGCTGTTTGTTGCGGATTGGTTCTACAAACCGGAAGTTGTCCATTATCTGATACAAGCTTTGGCAGTATAGGATTCAACGTCAATCTTAACCACATTTACTGCACTTGCCATCTTATCGTCGATCTCATGTTCTTCGCCAGTCTGTACTTTCATAAGAACAGCAAGCGCTTTACATTTTTCTTTTATGTCTTCAATGATCATTGCTTTACCTCGACACATAACGCTCTCATACTCTGCTCCATATTTGCAAGGTATATCCGCTGTAATAAGAGATTCCCCTCTATCAATTTCTACAAATACATTCCTGTTTTCTTTGAGGCACCCCAGCTTGTGTCCTTCTTTCGCACAATGCACATAAAATGTCAGCTTTCCCTTTTCCATTTGGTAGCCATAATGCAATGGTACAATATAAGGGAATTCACCGTCAAACATTCCTAAATGCATATATCTTGCTGACGCAATAATTGCCTCGATTTTATCAATGTCGGTAATCTCTCTATCTTTCCTTCGCATAGTTTTTTACTCCCTTCAAATTCGGATTTTGGAGGAAAAGCTCCGGCGTGTGCCAACCACGGGCGCCGCCCGGCCCGCTGAAACGCCAACACCTCACGCGCGAAACGGCGCGGGCTTGTCCACGCGGTACGCCAACATGACACAAACTGCCGTTACCGCAGGGGAAGCGGTAACGGCAGGGCAGGTTATAGGGTATGTAGGCAATACCGGCGACAGCACGGGCAACCACCTGCATTTTGAGGCGATGCAGAATGGCGTGCGTGTGAATCCTATGGACATGGTTTCCGTGCGCTGATATAGGCCGATACCCATTTTGTTTACTTGCGATTAGCTTTCCTGCGCAGTACGAAAATTGCCGCCAGCGCGGAGCCGCTGACAATCAGCAGCGCAAACCACAATGCGGGGTTGGCGGTGTCGCCGGTGCGCGGAATCGGGGAAACAGGCTGCCCCGTCGGCTGGGGCTGCGCTGTCTGCGTCGGCTGCGCTGTAGGCTGCGGGGTCACAGTGGGCTGCGGGGTTGCCGTTTCAGCCGGCTTTGCCTTGACGGTGAACTTAGCTGTTGCCGTACCGTGTTGAGAAACAATCGCAAGCGTATGCTCACCCACGGAAAGCGTGGCAACAAAATCACGGTTCAGCGTGATGATAGTGCTGCCCTCTCTCTTCGTATAGTTCTTTTCGTCCAGCGTAGTGCCATCAAGCTCTACACGAAGGAAATCGGCAAAGGATGCGTCAGAAGTGAAAGACAGCTCCTTTTTCTCGCCCTGTGTGACCGCTGCACCATCCCCGGCTGTGATTTTCGGGGGCAGCTTTGCCGTCACGGTGGCAGCCTTGGTGATTTCCTTGGTTGCCGCAGCATCGGAGAAATACTTGTTGCAGTCTTCGCAGTACCAATACTCAATGTTGCCTTCCGCTGCAACGGTGGCGGCCTTTGCGTCAATGTGTTTCAGGTCGGTGTGGTTGTTCGGGTCAAGGCTGCCATAGCTTTCTTTGCAAATCTCACAGACCGCCTTAGCTATGCAGGTCGCCGTGCCGCCGGAGTGGTCGCTGATTTTCTTGTTGCAGTAGTCGCAGATGTGATTGTTATCTGCGTCCTTGTGTTCGGAAATGGTCTTGCCGCAAATATCGCAGATATGGTTTTTATCTGCATCTTCATGTTGGCACACATATCCGCACTCACTGCACACGCCGTCTGTCCATTCGTGATTTTCATTCGGTACGCTTACGGTATTGCAGCAGCTCCATTTTTTCTCGTGGGTAGTGGCTGTCTGTGTCCACTGTTCCTTGCCAGTGTGATTGGCGGGGGCGGTTTCGCCGTAAGACTGGCCGCAATGGGTGCAAACGGCTTTTTCGGTGCAGGTTGCCGTACCGCCGGAGTGCTCTGCATAGCCGTCTTTCCCCGAATTATCTGTCATATCGCAGTTTTTATTGGTGCATTCATGCCAGTGATGCGTTGCATCGGACGTCCAATCGGACTTCCAGCTGTGGCCGGTGGCGTCGATTGGCTCCGTCTTTGTCGCGCCGCATTCGGGGCAGGTATATGTCCTTTCACCCGCTTTTGTGCAGGTAGGCGCTGTTGTTACCGTACCGCTGTCCCAATTATGAGGGTTTACGTCATCCTTTCCATCGCAACGGGAACATTTCATCCAATGGTAGTTATCATCATACTGCTGAACGGTGAAATTATGTCCCAGAGCATCGCCATATTCCGCACCGCAAACTGTGCATGTTGCTCTTTGGGTGCAGGTGGCCGGGGTGATGGTGCAGTTTTGTGTTTCCACGACATTGCAGGTGCAGCGGCGGCTGTGGGTGCCGTTGCCGTTCGATGTCCACGCACCCCAATCGTGGGTATGCGCGTCGCCGGTCTGGGTCTTGAACACCGGCAGGGTCTTACCCGCTGCGGCCAGATACTGGCACTTGCTGTTCCATGGGTGTTCGCTGTCGCCGCGGTTATTGATGAGCAACGCCAGCACCGTGCCGTCGCCAAGCTGTGCGGCAGTCTTGGGGCCAGTGGCTTCATCCACTGTGCCGCCAACGCTCCCGACAGCCTTTTCAGCTGTGGAATCCAGATAATAGCAGTTTGCTACGGTGCCCTTGGTTATGCCGACAACACCGCCGATATAGCTTGTTCCTGTCCCTGTCGTCGACGTCAGCGTCCCTACGCTGTAGCAGTTGGATACGGTGGTGTCGGAATAGAAGATGTAGCCCATGATACCGCCTGCCCTGGCAATATATTCAACATCGTTGCCGGTATAACTGACCGTTACTGCACCCAGATTGTAGCAGTCGGATACGGTATTGCGCGCAGAGAGGTCGCTGCCCGCGATACCACCGGCGGTGCCCTCTTTCAGTTTGTCGCTGGTGACATTGATATCGCCGGTGTTGTAACAGTTTTTGACGATCACATTTCCGCACAGGGTGCATACAATACCGGCAGCCTTGCTTGCGCGACTATTGTTGTAGCTGCCTCTCGCCTCGACAACTCCGGTATTGACGCAGCCCACAATGGTGGTGTCTTCGGCAAACCCTACGATACCACCAACGTACAGGTAGCTGCTGCTTCTACCGGTGACGAATTCACTTACAACACGGCAGTTATTGCGGCAATTCTCAATGGTTGAGTTTGCGCTGGCATCGCCCGCGATACCGCTGACAGCGTGGCAGCCCTGTACATAGCCATCTACCGTCAGGTTTCGGACGGCAGCACCCTCCAGACCGCCAAACAGGCCGACGACGAGGTCGGGCAAATTGACGACATACAGACCCTTAATGGCATAATGCTTTCCGTCAAAGGTGCCGGTATAGGGGATCTTATTGCCGTCGTCCGTATACCTGCCGATGGGCGTCCATTCCTCAGCGGTCTTGCCGCTGGGGCCGGGGGTGTAGCTGCCGTCCTCGGCAAAGGTGCCGTCGTTGAGGACGATGTCGTTCGTCAGCACAGCGCACGCGCCACGGTCCTGCTTCTGGCCGTTGGAGCCGTTGACAATATCCCGGAACAGCTTCAACTGGTCGGCGGTGCTGATTTGATAGGGATAAGCTGCGGTGCCGAGGCCGTCCATGTAAACGGGTTCATTGCCGACAGTGTAGGGCATCGTAATGCTGCCATCCACCGTGCCGCCGGTCATGGCAAATTTGCTGTTGCCTCCGGTGAAAACGAACACACTGTCACCGCCATTTACCGCTGTGCAACTTTCGATACTGCCGCCGGACATTTCAAAGCTGCCGCTGCTAACATGTACGCCGCCGCCAGTCACATCGGGAAAGTCCAATTTCACTTTCTCAACTGCGCGGCAGTTCTTGATTTTTGCACTGCCGGACAGGGAGACTTTTCCACCGCTCGTCAAGACAAATATACCGCCGCCGTTCAGTGCCATGCAGTCCGTAATGCTACTGCTACCTTCCATGGTGAAAACAGGCGGATCGCTTTCCATGGCATCTCCTCTGGCGGATACACCGCCACCGGCGATGCTGTTGCAGCCGGTGACGGACGCGTTTCCGGACATGGTAAGAGCGGCATTATTAAGATAGACGCCGCCGCCATGCTGTGCTGTGCAGTTTTGAATCACGGCATTTCCCGACAGGGCGACCAACGCGCCGAGGTCCGCACCGATACCGCCGCCGCCACAAGAACCGCCATCTGTGCTTATGCAATCCGCAATGAGAGCGCTGCCACCCATGGCAAAGGATGCACTATTGGCGAGGCAAACGCCGCCGCCGGCCTTTGCAACGCAGCCCCGGATACTGCCGCCGCTCATGGTGAAATCGCCATAAAAGCTCGCGCACACACCGCCGCCGGTCGCAGCCGTGCAGCCAACGATGTTGCCGCCCGTCATGATGAGGTGGACACAGTCGGCTTCGGCAGGTTTCTGCGGCAAAGAATGATAGTTACCACCGTCCACCCAGATGCCCATTTCTTTGCTGCCAGTGATGACACCGCCGTTGACAGTCTTTGTGCCGTTTTCCTCGTCCAGCGCCCACAGGCCATCGGCGTTAGGCGTGAACTTATGCGCAGTCTTGGGGGCGCTGTCGGTCAGCGTCAGATTGCCGATGCCAACACCGCTGGAGTCTTTCTTCACTTCAATCACTGGGTCACTATCGTTGCCGGTCATTTGCAGGACATGGCCGTTCAAGTCCAGCGTCACGGTGCGGGTAACGGTCAGGGAACTGCTGATGCTAATGTTCGCCGCCAGCTTGACGGTGTCGAAATTAACATCAGCAATAGCTGCAGCCAGTTCTTCCGCGGTGCTGACTTCTGTTGCCGTCTCGCTCCCGCCAATTAACCCCGTCAAGGCCGTCTCCGGCTGGGGGTCGGACACTTCGCGCTTTGCACAGTTCTCCGGCAAAGCGCCCTCCGCGCCGCAGACGAGGCAATCCGCATTCAAGCTTTCCGCCGTGCAGGCTGTTTCACAGCTGCACACGGGCGGGGTTTCCGTGCTTTCCTCCGCAAAAGCCGCTGTTGGCATAAGGCACAGCAGCATACACAGGGCAAGCAGGGTGCTTACGATTCGCTTTTTCATCTTGTCTCCTTCGCTCTTTGCTGTCCGCTGACAGCACTACACTAATTATATAAATTATGGGGGTGAAATGCTCGAATTGTCAAGAGCTTTTTGATAAAATATATCGAAGATTCGAAAAGAAAAGTGCCGTTTGGAGCTCTTCAAAACGACGGGATCTCATACTTCGGGACGATTTATATTTTCGCCTTAGGATGCTATTTTAACCATTAAAGTATCGTATTTTCCCCGTCCTTCCACTGTTACCAAACGGAGGAAATCCTGATGAAAAAACGTGTATAACGACAATTATAGATTGTTTTTGGTCCGGCATCCATAACGGCTGTCGGACCTTTTTGCGTTTTTTATTTAGGGCAATACCGCACAATTCCCGCCTGACGGCTTAAGCACCGCTCCGGCGGCTGCGACCCGGCATGGGTACGCAGTATCAGGAAATGGAAAGCATACCGGCAAAGGACATGATACCGAACCAGAGCAGGAACGCGGCAAACATAAAGAAGCACATCCCACCCAAAACAGGCTTTCGCGGCTTGTTTTCGGTAATACGGTCGGGCCGAGTGGGATCGTAATAACCGACCACCTGCCGTCCCAGTTCCCGCTTGCCGGAAACGGTCTGACGGCTTGCGTACCGGTAGGTTTTGCCGTTCACGGTGTACTCATAGGTTGGAAGATAGACTGTCTCCCGGCGCAGCTGTTCGCTGCCGTCCTCCTGCTGCTCCCACCTTTCATTGACCGATTCCTCGATCCATACCACCTTCATCATCGTGGTGCCTGTGTACCGCCGCACAGTATCCTCGTATTCCTGCCGTGCGCCTTTCCGCTGGCGCACCCCGAGCCATGCCACCGACACAGCCCCGAGAATGAAACCGATTCCCGCTGTGATATTCCGCGTAGATTCTATGGGACACGCCACAAGCGCTATCGCAAGAACGATACTGATAATGAGGATTCGATTCTTTTTCATACGACCTCCTTCACCCCTCTGCCGGTGCTTTTCCTGTCACAATGCAGGCGGCTGGTTTTGCACCGCATCCACAAAGAGAAGGGCCAGACCGATATACAGGATGCAGGCCAACGCCAGCAGCACACAGATACTGATACCGAGAATGCGCACGGTTTTGTTTCTGCGCAGATATTTACGGCACAGCACGATGCCGATAACCGCCGATGCCAACAGCACCACAGCAAGCCAAAGCGGCATATTGCCCACCTCCTTTACGTGCCGCGGAACACATCGATCATATTCGTAAACCACGTCAGCTCACGGGTAAAGCGCCGGCGCAGCTGTGCCGGATCCTCCCGGCCCTTGCCGAGGTCAAAAAAGCCGTGCCCGCTGTGAACCGCAAGATACAGTCTGCCGTCACTGTTGAGGTTTATGGCAAGCTTACCGAAGGAGGAATCCGCCAGCGCCAGAATTTTCTCTGCGCAGTGGGGCGTCAGAATGTGCAGGGCTGCGGCTTCATCATCGCTGCTTACATTAAAACGCTTATCGAAGGCCTCGTTTCCTGTCCGGATGGTTTTGCTGCCGAACAGCTTATCCATCCGTTCTCTTGGCCAGATGGTCAGCCAGGTCGGGAATTCCCGGTTCAGTTCGCACAGCATCCACTGCCCGGTATAGACCTCGCGCTCGTTTTTCTCCCACTGACCGGTTTCCTCGCGCTGAAACTCGTTCACCTCCGTCAGCCTGACGGTACACAATTCGGTGGTCAGCCCCTGATAGGTTCCGCGGATATACCCGCTGTCGCTGCAATAGGTGTGGCCGGGCAGAGGGATGTTTGTATCCTTCGCATCCAATATGTGCGGGGCGGGATCCATCTGTATGTTTTCAAAAACTGTGCTTACAATATCCGGTGCCAGAGCATCGAAGGTCTGGTGGCCGGCCTGCTCCCTGGATTTTCCCTTTGCCGTCTGCCCCAGCGCGAGGATCACAACGCCCGCAATGATCAGTATAAGATTGCCGCCCTGCACGATACCCGCAAAGACGACCACGCCGCCCAGCAGGGAAAGGAGCATTCCGCCCCATTTACCGCCTTTACTCTTGCGGAGTTGCTGCGAAAGCTGTTCATCTGTCAGGTTTTTATTCTTCTCTTCCATATTCGTCTCCTATTCTGCCTTGCCGGTTACTCTCCGCCGGGAAAAGCATATCGCCGTTCACGCTGTTGATGAGATCGCCGCTGACGCTGCGATCCAGCTGCAGGGTATCGCCGCTGCCGTCAAAATGCAGCGTCACACCGTTTTCGTCCGCCCACAGTGTGCCGTACTCAATGACATCTTCCTGATCATTTACAAATTCCCATGTCGCATCCTCATAGATACGCAGCCAAAGATTTTCGTCCGGGTACTCCCAAAGCCCTGCATAATCGCTTGGATCGTCCTCGTCCGCCGGAACTGCGGACAGATCCTCCCGATAGACATAGCGTTCCTCCGGATCCCAGATCCAGACAAGATCCGTCGCATCCCCGTTTTCGTGAAGAAAGCTCACCCATACATCGCTCTCGCCGTCGCCGTCCAGATCGTCAAAGGAGATGCTGTGAAATGCCTGCTCCGCATCGGGAATGTCCATGGGGAAGGCGACACTGTCGAACAGCACCTGCTCCGGGATGTCCCGGTAGAAGGCTGCGCTGCTCTCGCTCACTGTGACCAGAACATCCACACTGTCGCCGTCATGGGTGATGGTTCCGCTGTCGACCACCATACCGGTTGTGCGCCAATCATCCCCCGCCACATCATCGGAATTGCCGCAGGCGGCAAGGAACAGACAAAGCACCATCACCTGCGCAAGGAATGCGGTGTTCTTCCACCGGTTTTTCATGATACGCCTCCTTCCGGTCACTCCATCAGGTAATAAAGTGACATTGCGCGGCACCGGCAGCGCACGTTCAGAGCCTGTATCTTACTCATCAAAGTAGTCGCCCCAACCTTCGTCATCGTAAGAGTAATCGTCCCAGCCGTCACCGGGGTCAGACCACGGATCGTAGTCGTCGTAGTACTCATCCGAGTAATCCCAGCCGGCATCGTTGGATTCCATGTATTCGCCAGAATCGTCGTCAATATAGCCGTCCGAGCCGTAGGAGATGAACTCGTTTTCATAGCCGTTCCAGTACCACACGTCGCCGTCTTCATCATACCAGTAGTATGGCGTGCCGTAGTCGCCGGTATCGCCGGAATAGGTTGCCTGAGTGGGTACGGGCTTGGGCGCGGTGCTCCATCCGGCGGTGTAGGAGATGGTTTCGAGCATGTTGTTGCAAATCTCAAAGTAGTTGTGGATTCGACCCTCGAGCGCGATGGTCGTTGCGACAAGCGCGTAGCCGGTCGGACCGTAGTAGCGAACCTCCATACAGCCGCGCACAGGCTGAGACGGACCGTCGGAGAAGATGGATCCGTCGAGCCACATATAACCGGTCAGACTGTAGTAGTCGCCGTTATCCTTGAAATCCGAGCCGAAGGATTGGATGAGCTTGTCGCCGTACATACCCTTCATAAAGTCGTCGAGCATCTTGACCATGTAGGGCTTCGCGCTGGCAGCGCCCTTTTCCATATAGGAATCATAGCCGGAGATAGGCTGGAAGGCAATCACAATATTGGAATAGTAGTCATCCGTTCCGTCTTCCATGACTGCGTTGAAGCTCAGCGAATTGTCAACATTCGGGTGTTCGTGTGCTTCCATCTGGATTGGATACTTGATGGATACATTGGTAAAGCTACCGGGAAAGCAGGCGGTCTGGTTCAGCTCGTCATCCGGTGTCGGCAGGAGCATAATGTACTCAGAGGCGGTAAGTGTGTTGCCGTTGGCGTCGCTCAGGTCGCCGTTAGCGATCTGCCAGAGGGAAACAAGCTCTGTGTCGTCCTCCATGCAGAGCATGATGCAGTCATCTTTCGACACGACATAGCCGGGGCCGACCTGCTCGCCGTAGAGGTTGACGGCAATCCACTCATAGTTGTCGTTGATGACGAAATAGAACGGCGCGTTTTCAAGCTTCCAGCAGCCGGAGAAGCCTGACATACCGCCAGTCTGCCCAAGCTCTTCGGCCGTGTAGCCTGTCGGGGCGTTCTCGCCATCGCCGGCGTACAGATTGTCATATTCCTCCGATGTGCAGACCACGATGCTGTCGTCGCCGTCCGGAGACAGGAATACAACATAGTCGCCATCGTGGATTGTAAAATCCACTTCGTCAACATCGTTGTCGTACAGGACGTAGCTTTCTTCGTTGTAGACAAGAATGTTGAAGTCCGGAAGCTCAGACGGCTTGTAGGAACCAAGGCTGACTTCCATCATTTCTCCGCTCTGGAAGATACCGTCGACAAGCTCCGTGTCCCATTCATCGCTGGTCGAGGGCGTGATGCTGATAGATGTGATGCCGTGACCGCTGTGGTTTGCAAGCGTTATGTTGACCGGCTCTTCTTTTTCTCCGCAGCCGGTCAGAAGCAGCGCACTCAGCACGCAGCCGAGCGCAGCTGCCAGCATTTTTTGGATACAGTTCATGTCTTTCCTCCTTAAATTTCTCTATTTTGCGTTGCTTTTTTCATTCGTATGCCTGCTCTGCCATGGTCAAAATTTCGTCATGGCTTAGCTCCACATCGCCAAAGCGGACAAAGATGCCGTTGGTCACAGCGCTGTTCCACACCCGCGCATCAGCAAGCGGGCGAAACCGAATCTTATCCAGATACGGCTTCATATCCAACAAAAGCCGACTTCCGGACACAAAATCGACCTGCAGAATATAATCAGGCAGCGGTGTGACAGCTGTGAGATACCTTCGGTTCAAGTGTAGGCCCTCCCTTCCGCAAAAATAAAGATCCACCGTACCTACATTGTACGGTGGATCGGGTGGGATAACCATTAACTAAAGGCTAGGACTTTTGCCCAAGCAGCTCGGCGAGCTGCTTTCGCTTGGTTCGGGTATCGCCGTCAATATGGAGTTTTGAATAGATCTGGTTCGCGTACTGCTTGACGCTCCCCTCGGAGAGATAGAGCTTTTCGGCAATCTCACGGTTGCTGAGCCGCTGCACCATCAACTCTACAATTTCAAATTCCCGCGCTGTCAGCACGTCAAATGCTGCCGGGCGCACGCTTGCGGCGTTTCGTGCCTTTGCCGTTTCGCCAAGGTCAGTGATTTTCACGGTCAAGTCGTTCTTCATCTCGCGCGCAAGAATGGGCTGCAAGCAGTCGTAGTTCTCCACGAACGGCATCACAAAGCCGTCCGGTTCCGCGTCGGCAAGCGCTTTCCGAAGCCATACACGGGCCTCCTCGGTCTTGCCCAATTTCTCGTAGGCTGCCGCCGTCTGGATGCGGATATGCAGCGCCACCAGCGCATAGTGCATCGCCTCGCACACCGCCAGCAGTTCCGCGCTGCGTCCCACCACCTTGGCATAGGCGCCTTGGGCAAGATACACCTGATTTTCAATCATTTCCATCATAGGCTTGCCCGGCGCAAGCATATTGACGGCAGAGAGCCTGTGCTGCGAAAAAATCTCCGGGATATCTTCTGCTTCACCCCGCAGCGCATGATAATAGGCACTGGTGGCACACCAGATGTTGATCCACGATGCATCGTGATATTGCAGCAGCTCTGCGTATCTTTCCGCAAAAGTATATCGCTGCTCCACATCGGTGTACAGAGAAAGCCGCCGCGACAGGAAATCACAGCATAGCGCCATGTTGATTTGCCCGTTGTCCCTGACCTGTGCGTAGGCGCGCTCCAGCTCGATGTGCGCATCGGTAAAATGTCCCTGGCAGAACAACGCCTCTGCGCGCATAATGGTTTCAGCGCCCTGACCGTGGTTGTTCATGACCTTGTAGTAATGGGGCATACACTCGTCCATCTCGGCAAGCTCGCCCTCAAGATCTCCCGGTGCGCGGTAGAACATCATCAGGACGGACGGGGAGCCAAAGGTCCAGCCGCCGCCGGATTGGATGCTGATGGCGGGGCGGGACATCTGCCTGCTGGCACTGCGGTGCAGGCGGCTCATGGCACTGATGTCATTATAGCAGAGAAAGCTCAGGATAAGGTCGCATTCGCCCAGCAGGTTGCCGCGCTCCTCCGCCGACAATTCCGGGTGCTCCTCAATGGCTGTCAGCAGCAGTTCTTTCAGCTCCAGCATCTTCGGGATCTGCCGCCATGTGAACATCCGCCGCATCAGGACCAAAATGGCAAAGGGATTGGCTTTCAATGTCTCGGCGGGGCATTTGTTCAATGAGTCCAGCACATCCTCCGGCTTCAGCGAGGCCAGCAGAATACCCGCGTCGCTGCGAATGACCCGCAGCAGCGCGTGGTAGTCCTCACTTTTTCGGTAGGCGGCAATAGCGTGAAGATACTGCCTTTGGTTTTCATACCACAGCCCGAAACGCTCCCAATAGAGTTTTTGTGTTTCCGCCTTCATCTCGTGAAAGCTCCGTTCGGCACATTCCTTCATCATGTGGTGGAAGCGATAGGTCACGCCATCCGGCAAACGCGTGACAAAGGCGTTCTGCTCGGTCAGCATGGCAAGGATCTGCGCCGCATCCGCATCCCCTGTGATACACTGCGCCATTTCAACGGTAAACTCATCGGCAAGGCCCATTACCGCCAAAAACTCCCGCTGCTTTTCCGGCAGCGGATCGATCATAGCGGCGGTAAAAGTGGCGTAGATATCGGAGTTTCGGCTGGGCAGCACGCCGCGCTCGGAGAGGGTGCGCAGGTTCAGATACACGGCAGAAAACCAGCCCTCGCTGGAATAGAGAAGGCTTTCCACCTGCGCATCGGAAAGCTTTGTCCCGCAGCGGTGGGCATAAACCGCAAGCTCCGTATGGTTGAGGCGCAGCTGTTCCATACCGATTTGATATACCTTCCCCCCCAGCCGCACCGCCTCCGCGGCGGGCAAAAAGCGGTCACGGCTTGCAACGATCACATGCACATTGGCAGGCAGCCGATTTGCCAACATACAAAGGAACAGGGGGGCACGCTTGTCCGTCAGCAGATGAAAATCGTCAATGAAGATGTAACAGGGGGATTTGCCCGCCAGCATATGGCAGAGATCGTCCACCAGCAGCCCGCCGCCTGCCGCGTCCGTTGGGCAGGGATACTCCCGCAGGAAGGTGAACCCTGCGCGGGCAAACGCCTCCTGAACGCTCTTCCAGAAAATCGCAAGGTTGTCGGAATACACGCTGATACGGATGATATGCAGCGTCTCCGTTTTGGCGTGCTCACCGAGATACCAGTTCACCGCTGTGGTTTTTCCATAGCCCATAGGCGCGACCACTGTCGTCATGGCGCAGCGGGAAATAGGCCGCAGGCTCTCTTGCAGCCGCTCAGATATGTAAATGGTGTTCAGATTCCATTTTGGCTTGGGCATAATGCACACCTCCAACGAATTGTATTCTCATAGCCTCCGATGCAAACCGCACGGCTGTAGGTCTTTGCATCATCTGCAGCTTTTGATAGTGCCGTATTGCTGCTTTTACGAAAGGAACATCTCGTTATTTTCATTTTACACCATCATGTTCTACACGGCAAGATGTAGTTTTTTTCTGTTTCTAAGCACCCCCTAAGCCTGAACAGGGATTGGAACGGGGATTGCCTCTTGAATATGACCGTTTCTCTCGCATTGATGATTGTTGTATGCTGAACGCTCTGCCGCGATTTATATTACAATATTTACATATTATAGTATAAATGGGAAAGGGTGTATCTGCTTGCTCCAGGTAGCCGAATATGAGAATTTTGTCCGTAAGCGCATCACACAGCTGCGCCATCGCCTTCATGTTTCTTAACACAAAATGAGCCTTGACCTAGGCAAAAGCGGCAGCTATATGCGAAGTATTTCAATCGGCAAGGCAATGCCCTCAATGCACGAATTTCTGCGCATCTGTGAATACCTCGGTGTAACCCCGCAGGAATTCTTTACCGGTGCCGGGGATGAAACCGACCGTATCAATATCTTCAACCGGCTGCAAGACCTCGATAACGGTGACATACAAAAATTGCAGATATTCCTTGGTTGGATGGAAGAAAAGTAAATCCGTTTTCTGCCCGCGCCCCTCCGAGTTTTGAGGTCTATTCAATGAGACTCAAAATTCAGGAGGTTTACGATGGCAAAGAAAAAAGATTCCTACAATCAATCAATTTCTGGTGAGGATGTCGAACTGCTAGCACAATTCACCGGAAAACTGGACAAGGTCCTGCACAACAAGAGAGTTTCATATCTGCGGAAGAGCAACCAGAGGGAGACGAAGGAAGTTTCCTTTGAAGCAAATGCCTCTTACTTAGAGAGCGTATCCTGCAGAATTGAGGTATCTGTTGAAGAGTGCGTTGAAGAAAAGCTGATGTTGGAAGAGACTGACAAACATCTGCAGAATCTTCCTGTTAGAGAGTAGCGGAAAAACATTCTCGCGGACTTTTGCGCCTACCAAAAGTCGTGCCGAATGGTATGCAAATGAACTATTTCACACCCTTGGTAAAAATGAGATGCGCGAGTTCCGCAGTACTCTGCGAAACCTGCTTAAGGATTCGGAAGAATAATTATCCAACCCTCGATTTATGAGTCGAGGGTTATTTTGTTTAACAGATAAAGGCAGACCCCCTCCGCACACCGCTGTTGCTGGCGGTATGGGAGGGGGTCTGCTATTTAGGAAACTATGAGGGAATTACTTTTTGCTGCGCTTTTTGCCCACGATCAGCAGAGCAACCGCGCCGCCGCTGATAGCCAGAATAGCAATCAGCAGCGTCAACGGGAATGCGTCCGCCGTCTGCGGAATATGCGTCATCGGGGCAGGTGTTGCGGTAGCAACGGGCTTCGGGGTGGCGGTAGGTGCGGGGGTAGCTGTGGGTGCGGGGGTAGCAGAAGGCTCCGGGCTGGGTGTGACTGTGGGAGTGGGCGTAGGCGTGGCCTTCGGCGTGTAGGTATTCGTAAAGGTCATGCTCGCGGGCACTTCCGTAAGCGCTGCCTGCATCTTGCCGGTGCCATCGTCCTGCACCTCAACTTTAAAGGTGTAGGTCTGGTCATCATAGCTTACGCCTTCGGCGTCGCCCTTGACCTCCGATACCGTGTAGGTGTAGGCGGTGGGGGCGGCGTCGCTGTTGTAGGAGTCAGGATCCTTATAGGTCAGTGCAAATGTCACCTTGCCGCTGGCATCGTTGGTAGCGGTCAGGCCATTGTGCGCTGCGTCCTCCGGGCAAGACAGCTTAAAGGTAAATTCGCCTGCGTCCAGAGCACGACCGGTCAGGTTCTTTTGCAGGGTAACGGTTACTGCATCGGAATCTGCTGCGGCATAGCTGTTGCGGAAAGTCGGCGTTACGCGATCCCCCAGCGGGGTGGTCTTGTCGGCCTGATAATAGGTGATGCTCTCGATGTCCAGTTTGCCGTTGCCTTCCTTATCCTGCAATTTCACGCACACAGTATAAACCGTGGGGTCATAAGTAATGCCGTCTTTGGCCTCGTTGACCTCTTTGATGGTGTACCAATGCGTCAGCAGGTCTTGCATTTCCTCGGTCGGCGCGATTTCCCCGCCATTGTTGTCATCAGGGGTCAGCGCAAGCAAAGCGGGCTGGCGATGTACATCGGGCTGGTTGCCCTCGGTGAACTGCTCGTTCTCGGTAGGCTGCTCATTCTCGGCGGGCTGCTCGTTCTCGGTGGGCTGTTTGTCCTCGGTGAGCTGCTTGTCATCGGTGAGCTGCTTGTCATCGGTGAGCTGCTTGTCATCGGTCGGCTGCTCGTTCTCAGTGGGCTGTTTGTCCTCGGTCGGCTGCTTGTCATCGGTCGGCTGCTCGTTCTCAGTGGGCTGTTTGTCCTCGGTCGGCTGCTTGTTCTCGGTCGGCTGCTTGTTCTCGGTCGGCTGCTTGTTCTCGGTCGGCTGCTCGTCTACAACGGGCTTTTCATCCTCGGTGGGCTGCTCGGTCGGCAGGTTGGCAAGCAGTGCGGTATACTCTGCCTGGGTATTGCCGAAGCCAATCGGGGTGAAGGTAATGTGGCCTTCGCCATCGTTCGTGCCGTGGGAAACCTCATTATCTTCCTTATCAGTAACAATGAAGTCGAACTCGCCCTCCTTCAAGGCACGGCCGGTCAAAACCTTGGTGGCATTGGGGGTAAACTTGACGTCATCGCCCGGCGTTGCCGTGTAGGTGTTTACAAACTCTGCACCGCCAACATCTTTGTCGTTCAGCTTATAAACAGGGGTGCTGGCTTTAAGCTGGCCATCACCGTTATCGGTGATGGAGAAAGAGACCTTGTATTCACGGGTATCGTAGGTGATGCCGCCGAGGTTGCCGTTAGTCACCTCACGGATGATGTAGGTCTTTTCGCCTACAGTATCAAAAGAAAGGGGCAAGAATGTAACCGTGCCGTCTGCGGCGTTTTGGGCGGTACGTACAACAGCCCCGCTGCTTGCATCACACAATTCGAACGAGAATTCGTTTTCCTTCAATTCACGCGTGCCGACTTTAACGTCCAGAGACTTGTGAGCGGTCAGAGTAACGTCAACGCTGGCGGCAGAATAGGTGTTGGTAAAGGTTGCGGTTGTAGCGTCAATCGGCTTGTATTCGTCAGTGCCATTCCCGCTTACATAGTACTTAGTATCGCCAACCAATTTGCCATTGCCATCATCCTTGACCGTTACCACGACCTTATAAACGGTGGTGTCGTATTTGATGCCCGCAATGGTACCGGGGTTCTCGCGGATGAAGTAAACGTAATCTTTTGCGGTGTCGAATACCAGCGGATCGTTTCCGCCGAAGGCGGCGGTCTGATTCTCACGGTTGACGGCAGCGGTACGGTTGCCAAGAGCCGGCATGGGGGCATCGCCATCACAGCTCAGGGTGAAGGTGAAGGTATCCGTATCGTTCCAGTTGCGGCCGTCCAACACCTTTGTCACCTTGAACAGGTCTTTGGTGTTGGCCGTGAACGGATGTGTATTGTAGGTGTTTACAAACTTGGCTTTGTTGTTTTCGGTGTCGGTGCTGCTGTAAGTAACCGTGGCTTTCAGCTCGTTGCTTTCGGCATCCAGCGCAACCGTGACGGTGGCGGTGACATTCTCGGCATTGGTCATGCCATTGGCGGCGGTACTTGTTTCCTTGATCGTATAGTTGTAAATACCCGCCTTTTTGTAGGTGATTTCACCGAATGTGGGGGCCGGAGTGCTTTTGGTTGCCGTTGCGGTTGCATCGCCCTCATAAGTGGGCATCGGGGCATTGCCTTGCGCCTCAAGGGCAAAGGTGAACTTTTCGCCATCCTTCCAGTCACGGCCGGAAATGCTCTTGCTTACGCCCAGCTGAGCCGTGGTTGTACCTGTAAATTTGTTGGTGAAGGTCAGTTCGTTGGCGTTTACGGGTTCCCACTTGGTTTTCGTTGCATTCCACCTGTAGTAGGTGGGCGTGACTTTCAGCAGTTCACCTGCTGTTGTGTCTGTTGTGTCAGCAGAAACCTCAACCTTAATCAGATACTGCTCTGTGCTGTAAGTAATAGTGGCCGTATCATCCGGCACTTCGGTAAGCAGGTAATAATAGGTATTGCCCTCGTCTTGGTTGTTCAGCGAGTAGGTGATATCTGCAAAGGTGATCTCACCGTTCTCATTGTTGACGGTGCCTGCCGCATTGCTCGGCATGGGGATGCTAGTGCTGCCAGACAGTGGATTGTTTTCCGCGTCCACCGTTGCCGCTTCGAGCTTGAAGTGGAACTGACCGTCAGTCAGCTGCATTGGCTTATCTTCGCTATCCCGGTAGAGCTTCGTTGCCTGAATAGCGAGTTTCTCTTCCTCATTTTCAAAGGTGTTGGTAAACGTGGCAATCTGCGCATCTGTGGTTATGTCACTGCCGAATATATGCTCAATAGCAGGTTGATTCATCATCAGCTTGCCAGTGCCATTGTCCACGATGGTAACGGTCACACGGTAGAAGGAGCTGTCATACGAAACGCCGGGGATTTTGTTAGTGGGGATAACCTCGGTGATGTCGTACTCATAAATGCCGGGTTTAGTGAAGGTGACACTTCCGAAGGTAATGGGAACAGACGTTCCGTCGGTAGCGCCTTGAGACGGTCCCTTTATCATGCACTCGCTATAGCGTATGATATTAGATTCAGTAGCCCCTGCAGGCAGCGGAGCACCCGGGGTGACAGCCTGCAGCTGGAAGGTAAAGGTATCGCTGCCCCGCCAATCGCGGCCCTGCAGAATCTTTTCAGCCCTGAACGGATAATTGGTGTCGTCGTTATTCGGGTCTACCGTAATTTCCTCGGGTTCATAGGTGTTGGTCACCTTGACTTCTTGGGCTGTACCTGCCGTGACCGCGCCCGTGCCGCCACCAGTAATGCTCGTCTGGCGGTAGCCTGCGGGCAGATCTTGTTCCGTGATGGTATAGGTGCTGCCTACGGGCAGGCCTTTAATCTCGGCAGTCTCGTCGTTTTTCAGGGTGAAAGTGCCGCCGTTCTTGATGGTTTTGGTTTCCTCAGTGCCGGTAACAGTATACTTGTACTCGGCATTGGCGTTCACATTATTGCCCGCCAACTCAAACTTCATCGTAAAGGCGGTGTCAGCGCTCGGGTTCAGGCCTTCGTCGGCTTTAACCTCCTTGGTAACCTTCACGCTGCCTGTGGCATCCATGGTCAGCTTACCATTGTTGCCAAGGTACAGCACACCCATGTTTGTGGCAAGGTTCCACTGGAAGTCAATGCGGCGTTCGGCGGTATTTGTCTTGTTCTCCGTCTTATCGCCCAGCTGGCTATCGATGGCGGAGGGCAAGCTGCCTTTTTTGATGCCCTTTTTGATGTAGCATTGACCTGCCGCATTCTTTCCTATGCACTCCGTGACGGCCTTATCCGTATCAATGTGCATGGGTACCATATCGGTCTTGGAAAGCGTTTCATCACGGTTGGTCGGGTTTTGATGCAGGTAGTTCAGCTTATAGTAATAGGTTTTGCCCGTTTCAAAAGTGGTGACCGGCTCACCCTCTTTGGTATACAGCAGGGTATCCTCGGTATGATAGTAGAAGCTATTGCTTGTTGCCGGGGTAAAGGTAGCCGTGGTCTGGCCGATGGTTTTTTTGCCATCTGCCGTTTTTAAGCTGCCGTCATATTTGTTGGAGTAGAAGCTGACCTTGCCGCCTTCTGCATTTGCTGCAACATAGCTGGCAAGTGCGTCATCGGTTATATTGCCGGACGTGATCTGGCTGCGCGCATCGCCCTTAAGACCAACAGAGTAGATGACGCTGATGGGCTGGGCGTCGTTGACTTTCAGCGTCGCCTTGCCATCGGTGTTTGTGACCTGATAATACCGCAGGGGCAGCATACTGGCAGGAATCATGACCTTCACATGGTCGCCGTCACTGCCGCTGCCATGGGTGACGGTGATAATGATGTCTTTCAAATCGGCTGTCTTGGGGTAGGCGCCGCTGACCGTGTCTTTATGCTCACCCTTAAAGATATAGGTATCCACCGTGTCGGTGGGGATTTGGTCCACCTGCGTAAAGACCTGGTCGGAAAAGGCAACGGCCTCAAAGCTCTTGACTTCCATATAATCGCCCAGGGGATCATCGAAAGTCACGTAGCCTTCTTGCTGGGGCTTGTCCGTAACCTGCGTGGGGCCTGCCAGTGTGATAGATATGGAATTGAAGATGTTCTCAAAGACCGTCTTCAACCCATCAGCGCTGGAAGCCGCCATATAGTAATTTGCATTGTCAGGTCTGTCGCCGAAGTTCCAGTTCCAGGTTCTTTTGGGTTTCGTGTAAGTGGCAAGGGGGTAGTTGCTGGAGACCGCCTGCATATACTTGTTTGCTTTTGAAGTTCCGTAAGCGTTGACATCGGCGTCCGGGTTCGCACCGTCAAAAATGCCGACCGTGTAAACCACGGTACCCGCATCCTTGAGGGATTTAGCCGCTTTGATGGCATCGGAAGCAATGTCATTGTCAAACCCGTTGCTGTTGTTAGGCTCGCCATCGGTAAAGAAGATGACGACCTGTTTGGCATTGGGGCGCGGACTCTTCAGCACGGTTTGGGCATGCTTTAAGCCCAAATCTGCACGGGTGGCACCGGCAGGTCGAATACCACTGACCGCAGTTTTGAGCGCAGCGGCACCGGTGTCATCACATACGGTAAGCCCCTTTACAATCTGCGAGTAGTTGTATGTGTACCAGCCGTCGCGGTAGGTATCATTGCCGATCGCGTTCGTGCTATTGCCCGCAAATTTCACAATGGAAAGTTTGATTTTCTTATCTGTATCCGTGATTTTCGCGTTCTGAGTTTTGGCGCTGTCAATAAAGTTATTGACAGCGCTTTTCAGCGCGGCTATGCGCTTTGTGCCATCGCTCATAGTCTCATCCATACTGCCGGAGGCATCCAGCACCATGACAATATCCAGAGCCTGCGTATTGGTGGTGGTGGTAGACGCATAGGAGGACAGCGCAGACAGCGCGACCAGGAAATCAGCGTCTTCGGTATCGGACACCTTGATGGCGGGCTGGTCTTTCAGTTCGCCGCTGAAGGTGATTTCGCCTTTCTCCACCGTTTTATCGGCCCAAATACGGCCTGTGGTGGCGTTGTTATAGGCCTGTGTGTGCTCCCACGCATTAAACGTGTTGGGATCGCTGATGGTTTCACTGTTGGCTGTTGCCTGCGCCGCGGTGGTTTCCCCCTCTGCATAGGCAGAGACAGGAACCAACACCGTGAACAGGAGTGCCAGCGTCAACAGGGCGGTTTGCAACCGTATGAGTTTACTGTGCATAGTTTCCATTCAATCCTTTCTCTTTGTTGTGGAACATCTATAAATAAACAGGGCCAGGCCCCGGTATGCCTGATAAATATATCCGAATTTACTTGAAATTGCCCTTATCGCTTTTCCTTAAAATAGTCTAAGCAGACAAAAGGGTACAAAAAATCCACTATACCTAGTATAGTACAGTGGATTTATCAGAATATCTATTACCCAAAGGTTAACAATTTGCCATCCATGCGGCCAGCCGCCGGCGTTTGGAGCGTGTGTCCCCCTCGATGTTCAGCTTAGAATAAATGCGGTTGCAATATTGCTTGACGCTGCCTTCGGATAGAAACAGTCTCGCCGCGATCTCACGGTTGGAAAGCCTTGCGGCAATCAGTGCGCAGATTTCGCGCTCACGCTCTGTCAGCACATCAAACCCTGCCGGGTAGGTACGGGCATACAGGAGTTCGGCGCAGTGCGTTTCCAACGCCTCGCCCAGTGTTTGAATCCGGCTTGTAAAAGCATCCTGCGGCATATCTTGCAGAAGCGGCTTTAGATAGCGGTAGTTCTCCGCAAAAGGGAGCACCAGACCATCCATTTTTGCTTCCTGCAGGGTTTCCTGCAGCAGCGCGGCAGCCTCGGTCTGTTTGGCCATCATCGCGTAGGCGGCGGCCGTCTGGATGCGCAGGTACAGCGCAACCAGACTGTAACGGAAAGCAGCGGCTCCCTCCAGCAGCTTTTCACTTCGGCCTATAACCTTCGGCCACGCCTTTTGGGTCAGATAGACCTGATTTTCAATCAGCAGAATCATCGGACGCCCGGGCGCAAGAAAGTTTATGCCCTCCAACCGATGCAGGCGGAACGGCTCCGGTATCGCTTCTTCCTGCCCAAGCAGCGCATAATAGTAGGCACAGCAGGCATCCCAAAAGCGTACCCACGGGACATTGTGCTGTTGCTGCAGTAGCTCATAGCGCCCCAGCGGCGTATAACGCGGGGCACCTTGACCGAACAAGGAAAGCCGAAGCGAGAGAAAGTCACCGCAGAGCGCAATATTCTCCTGCCCGCTGCCGTCCGTCTGCGCATAAGTGCGCTCCAGCGCAATCATTGCATCATCAAGCTGCCCGCGCGTAAAAGCAGCTTCCGCCTGCATCAGGCGGTCAGCCCCTATGCCGTGATTATCTGTAATTTTACAGTAGTGCGGCATACAGCGGTCTATCTCGGCCAGCTCGGCATCCAGCGCACCGGGCTTGCTGTGGTACATCATCAGCACTGAGGGCGAATTAAATGTCCAGCCGTTCGCTTTTTGGATACTGATAGCCGGGCGCGTCATTTTTTCGCTGGCGCTGCGGTGCAGTACGCTCATGGCCGCTATATCATTATAAAAAAGGAAGCTTGTGATCAGGTCGCACTCCCCTAACAGGTTGCTGCGGTATTCTCCGGGCCATGCAGGGTGCTCTTCAACAGTCTCCAACAGAAGGTTTTTCAATTCCAGCATTTTGGGAATCTGATGCCAGTTGAACATACAACGCATCAGCACCAGCAGGGCAATCGGGTGTTCCTTCAGCGTTGATTTTGGGCAGGCATCCAGATCGGCCAGGACTATTTTGAGCCGTGTGATGGCCAGGCGAATGCCGGTGTCCTTCTCAATCACACGCAGCAGCGCATCATAATCGCCGCACGCGCGGTAGGCCGTCATGGCGTGCAGCAGGTGCCCATGCTGCTCATACCATTGGCCGTATCTGTCGTAATAGACGGTCTGCTTCTCTGCCGGCAGCTTATGGAACGCCCGCATGGCGCAATGCTTCATCACGTGATGGCAGCGGTAGCGGTCACTGTCCGGCAAGCGCTTTACAAAAGCATTGCGGGTGGTCAAATCTGCCAGCAGCTCGGCGGCATCCTCCCGCCCTGTGACAGCTTTGGCCATTTCGATGGTAAACTCATCGGCCAGACTCAGCACGGTTAAAAATTCCTGCTGCATGGGCGGCAGCGGGTCGATCATGGCAGCCGTAAACAGGTTGTATATATCAGAACCGCGCTCCGGCAGGGCACCGCGGTCCGCCAGGGTCCGCAAATTCAGATAGACGGCTGAGATCCAGCCCTCCGTCGCGTAGAGAAGCTGCTGCAGCTGACTCTCTGTCAGGTCGACACCGCAGCGGCGGATGTAGGCAGCAAGGTCATCCTTGTCCAGCCGCAGCTGCTTGGGGCCAAGGATACATACCCTGCTGCACAGCTTCGTGATTTCAGCTTCCGAAAGGAAGTGGTTTCTGCTGGCCACAATGATATGTACATTCTTAGGGAGCCGGACAGCACATTTGCAAAGAAAATGTGCGCAGCGGGGGCCTTGCAGCAGATGGTAATCATCCAGAAAAATATAGAACGGGCCTGTTCCGACCAACGCGCGGTTCAGGTCATCCATCACCAGCATGGCGCCTTGAAGATCCGACGGCAATTCATATTGGCGCAGGAAATCACGGCCCGCATGTGCAAAGGCTGACTGTACATTCCGCCAGAAGATTGCCAGACTGTCGGAGTAAACACTGATGCGAACCACCCGTGTACCGGGCGCTTTGCTGCGTTCACCCAAAAACCAGTTGACGGCGGTGGTTTTACCGTAACCCATGGGAGCAACCACGCAGGTCATTGCGTATTGGTCGATCTGCTGCAGCTGTGCCTGCAATCGATCCGACATATAGATGTCATTCAAATTGGTATTTCGATTTTGCATAATCGTGACCCACCAACCGATCAAGTCCATCACTTTTGAACTTACTGTAATTATTATAGTACTAAATCACCTCAAAAGCAAGAAAATGCAGATCGGTTTTGCGCAACTGCACAATACTTTTTTAACCGTCCTTACTCTTAAGATACAGTCGTTATTCGTGCCATAAAGTCAATTTAATAAATTATGCAAACAAGGATATGTAATTCCAGCGTTGTCAGGGTATACAAATAGCGCGCCGAAAAAAATACGGAAAATGCAAATTTTTTCTCGAATTTTGGCACCCTTTTGCGAGTATACAGTATAGAGGGACAAAATAAGCCCTCTTTCCCCCTTGGCACCTTGATATCCGAATCACCGGCCACATACAACTGACTTTGCCGCAACCCACGGAGTGTTTCGGCAAGTGCGTCCCGGCTGTTCTGACGCCATGATGCTGCCTTGTCGGCAGCGGAGCGCTCAATGAGTTGGGAGAGGTAGCGTGGAAGACATACCTCAAGCGAAGGGTCAGCAATTATGATACACACCGTGGCGATGCTCTCAAGGCGTCGGCGGTACTGCCAACAATGTGGTACAGGAAGTGGGAGCTGTTTCCAGCAGCCGGGCCGGTGCTTCGCCCTCGTATGTCCGGGGAGTAGTGTCGAATAGGGCGTACAATTTGATTTCAGATTATGGCGGTCACTTGTTTTCCACAAGTGGCCGCTATGCTTGTGGAATCAAATATGATACACATGAAGGAGGAAAATCTATGGAAATGAATTCTGTTATGGCTACGGAAATTGTAGCCACAGAAGTGGAGCACATTGTGCTGCCGCAAATCGTCAGCATCAAGCAGGCCAGCCGAATGTTGGGGCTGCCGCCGTATTACCTGCGGCGGCTTTGCAAAGAGGTTCCCGGCGTGGCATTTCAGTCCGGCATCAAGTGGTACATCAACTTGGGAAAACTGGTTGATTATTACAACAATGCGGGGAGAATTACCGCAGGATAAAAGCACAAAAGCGCCGCAATGTCAAGAGTGTCGTGCGTTCCGGCGACAGCCTACAGCTTTTATAAAGGTTGCTGTATAGTTTGGCTTGTAAGAACAAGCCAAGGAGGAATTGAAAATGGCATCTATCGAACTGCGCACACCCAAGAACAAACCCGCTTACTACAAAATCACCGCAAACATCACTCTCAATGGCCGTACCATACGCAAATTTTCCCGCTTTGAGTTTGACCCTAAAACACTAAGAACCGCAAAGCAGCGCACGGCGGCTGCCACAGTAGCGGCTTTTGAATTTGAGACCAAAGCACAGGAAGAAGCCGAGCGCAGCCACAATGGTAGTTGGCTATGACATTTCTGCTTATACCGCTATGAAGTGCTTCAGCGGCGCGGCAGTCACGCGAAAAACGGCAGAAGTGGTTTCCAATGTTCTCGGTGTTTCTGTACGCGATGCGTTCCGTTTTGAGCGCGACGAGAGACCCCTGTCTAAAAAGACAATTCGGGAATATGTGCTCCTCGCCAATCAAGTGCTGCACTTCGCAAATGAGCGCCATCACTCAGTGCAAGCCGAATTCAAGATGCCGGCGAAAGGAACCCGCCCTCGGTTTGTAGACTGCATCCATGAGGACGAAGTACGCAAACTCATGTCAGAAATTGAAAAATACTCTATGCCGGAGCAAGCCATTGTATTATCCCTTCTGAATACGGGTGTGCGTCGTGCTGAATTGGCGGGCTTGACATGGAGTGATTTCGATTTCAAGGAATGTACCGTTCATGTCAACAAGAGCCTTTTGGTTTTTAGGAACTTCGGCTATCAACACACAGCCACCAAAGAAAGCAACGACCGTTTTATTGATGCAGCCCCGGAGTACATGGCATTTATGCAGCAATACAAAAAACGCCGGGAGTCGATACGCAATCAGTTGAGCAGTGAATTGTACGGAAAATAAAGAATCGCAGCTATGCCATTTTGCAACAAAATAGCGTAGCTGCGTTCGTTTTTGGTGGGCCGTGAGGGATTCGAACCCCCACTCAAGCGGTTATGAGCCGCCGGCTTTAACCGTTAAGCTAACGGCCCTCACAGATGTATAGAATAGTATAGCAGAAATTTCCCTGTTTGCCAAGAGGTTGCGGGGCGGAATTTTTAAAATCCGAAAAAATAAAAAGCGCCCCGCAAAATCCGCAGGGAGCCTCCCCTTTCCCCTTTTGGTTGGATATGGTATACTGGTAGCAAATCAACGCGAAAGAAGGCGCAGCTTTGACCATCAAGGATATTGCCCGCGAGTCCGGATATGCCGTGGGCACAGTGTCCCGCGTGCTGAACAACAACCCCCGCGTCAGCGAGGACGCACGCCGGAAAATACTGGCCGTTGTGGCGCAGCACGGCTACCAGCCCAACGCCAATGCCAAGCATCTGAAGCAGCAGGTGCCGGAGGGGCTGGCCCTCATTGTAAAGGGCACGCAGAACGCTCTGTTTGCGGATCTGCTGGACAAGCTGCAGCCCTGTCTGGAGGCGCGCGGCTATACGCCGACGGTCTACTACAACAACGTCAGTACCGACGAGCTGGCCTGCGCACAGACCATCTTTGCCGAGCGCCGGCCCTGCGGCCTCTTTTTCATCGGTGCGCACCCGCAATGCTTTACCCCGGCGCTGGCATCGCTGGGCATCCCCTGCCTGCTGCTGACGAACAACGCCGCCGGGCTGGGCATTGAGAATCTGTCCAGCGTCAGCGTGGATGACCGCGCTGCCGCTGCCGTGATGATCGAGCAGTTATATGCCAAAGGCCACCGTGTCATCGGCATCATCGGCGACAGGCCCGAAACCTCCCGCCCGAGCCAGCAGCGGCTGGACGGCTGTCTGGATGCCCTGCAGCGGCTCGGCGTGCCGTTCGACTTTGACCGGCAGTACCGGCTTGCGGACTTCTCGATGCAGGGCGGCTATGCAGCTGCCGAGCACCTGCTGGCCCACTGCCCCGGCCTTACGGCGATTTTCGCCATGTCGGACCTGATGGCGGTGGGAGCCATCCGGGCCATACAGGACCACGGCCTGCGCGTACCGCAGGACATTGCCGTGGCCGGGTACGACGGCATTGCGCTTGGGCGGTACACCGTGCCGCGGCTGACGACGATCCGGCAGAATACTACCGTCCTTGCCGAGCGCGCCACCGACATTTTGCTGCGCTGCATAGAGGAAAACGCCCCCGCCCGCCACGAGACCGTGCCCTTTGAGCTGGTCGAGGGCGAGAGCGTATAACAACAGACCCGGAGCCCGTTTGGTTGGGCTCCGGGTAATTTTTATGCGTGTTTATGCCTGTGCGCTTTCAGGCGTGGCCATGCCGGTTCGTTCGGCAAAGCGGCGCTCGGTTTCCTCGTTCAGGTATTTCTCGTCGGGATAGGCACCGTCATGCCGGTCGGCGTACTCGTCGGAAATCTCATTCTGCAGCTGACGGCGGATGTAATCATCCCGGTCTGCTTCACTAGAGAAGCTGTTATCGTCATAGCAGTAGCTGGCCTGCACGCGCTGGGCCAACTGGGCAGCGGTCAGCCCTGCCGGGTAGGAGGCGACGCAGTCCAAGTAGTAGCTGATGCCGTCGTCGATGTCCTCATCGGCGTTAAAGTGGTAGCATGTAAAGCCGAGACCGGCGTCTGCAGCCCGCTGCATAACGGCCATACAGTCGGCGGCGAACGTCTCGGCATCGGCGTAGGGGCCCTGCAACGCGGCGTACAGGATGCAGTCGTCGCCGCTTTGCAGCGTGTAGTCGCCGTCGGCCTCGTGGAAGAACCGGACCTCGACATTCAGGCTGTTCAGCTTGGCTTTCAGTGCCGGGTCGGCGGTCAGGGCGCTGTACATCGCGTCCGCTTTCTGCAATTCAATGCGGCTCTGGGCGTAATCGCGGGCCGGGCTCCACTGGCTGATTACCAGGGGCAGCAGTGCCGCCGTGCCGACGATGCAGAGCGTGAACGCCGTACCCAGCATGGCGAGCCAATCAAATTTCACCTTCACATCGGGCCTGGCGCTGTAGACGAGCATCTCGATGCCCAGCGCAATGAGGATGACCGGGGAGAATTTCAGAATTTTCAGCAGGTCGAACTGCGGCACAAACTGATAGACCATCAGCAGAACACCGGCTGCAATCAGCACCAGCGCAAACGCAATGCTGCCGACGCGGCGGACCTTTTTCGGGGTGGTTTGTTCATCCATGATTTTACCTCATTCTATTTATATTGAGTGGTAGGGGCCGG
>ENA-ORSG01000597-ORSG01000597.1-human-gut-metagenome-genome-assembly--contig:-NODE-597-length-32056-cov-3.281522_pt1 | contig 32056 bp, 32 predicted proteins | sample MGYA00242189_ERZ509156 | MGnify/ENA primary metagenome ERZ509156 (study PRJEB26280, sample SAMEA2338666) | human gut metagenome | biome: human gut; feature: human-associated habitat; material: faeces...
GCCGGGCCGGGAAATAGTCAGGGGGTCAAAAATGCGACAAGGAGCCATCTGGTGCAAGAGTGAGAATAAAAAATGAAGCGCCATGCAAAAGCACGGCGCTTCATTTTTCGTTTTCAGTGGTAAGCCATTCCATTGTAACACCAAGGGCGTGAGCAAATATCTTCAATTCAAAGTCGGCAACCAACCGCTTACCGGTCTCTATGCGGCTGATCGCCATTTGACCCATCTGCAAACCACTGAGCTGCATTTTAATTGCAAGCTCCTCTTGTGTGAGGCCAGCGTTCAGCCGCCATTGTCTTATTCGCTCTCCAGATATATTGCACTTCTTCCCATCGAGGGTATAGAGCCGCACACTGCCACCACCTTTCTGATGTGCTTAATCATCTTTCGCATATTGACGATACCACCTTGTTGCGATATGCTTATAAAAAAGATGATTAAACATTGAATTTATTTTATGAAAGGGCGTGGGTGTATGCCGTTCCGCTTCCATAAGACGATTAAGATTGCACCGGGGGTTAAATTTAATTTTAACAAGAAAAGCGCCAGCATGAGCTTTGGAGGGAAACACGCTGGATTTACGATAAGCCCATCAACGGGCGCGCACATTCGGGCATCGGCGTATGGTACTGGGCTATCATACAGAAAGAAGGTGGGCGGGCAGAAAAAGCGGCGCGTCAACAACGGGACGGCGGAACAAAGGAGACTGTTGCATGATGTGCGGGAGCTGGAAGATACACTGGAACTGCTGCAAGCCGAAGAAGAACTGGACGCGGCCCTGGATGCCAAAATGGCACCGATTGGGGGAAATGCGCGAAAAGAGAAAACGCAGGCTCAAGAACCTTGCAGACCAGAGACATCCGGTGCCGTGAGAATGGATGCTATCGTTGGAGGAATAATGAGCGCACTGGGGCTTGGGTTCCTGGGTTGGATTTTCTATAATTGGGTAATTGTGCGCTATGCCATTTATGGGCTTATCCTATTTCGGGTGGGGAGATGCGTGTGGAGCATCATCAAGGCAGAAACCATAGCAGAGGAAAATGCACGGCATAACATGAAGCTCAAAAATAGAAGTGGCCGTGCGGAAAATATTTTAGGGAGTTAGCAACTTTCGCAGGTTTTCTGTGTTAATATCATAGTGTGCAATAAAGCCCGTGGCGGAAACGCTGCGGGCTTTGCCGTTGGATGCGCCCTGCGCAAGCCGAAGCCCTGCGTACCTACGCGGGGTATTTTTGTAGGCTGCGCCGGGGCGCACGATCATTTGGAGGTGTGAAATGCCGAAGCGGAGCGAAAAGCGCGACACCGCCAAGGCTGAATACATCGCCCGAAAAGCGAGGGGCGAGGAAGTAAGCCTGCGGGAGCTGGCAAAAGAGCAAGGCGTGGGCTATCAAACGCTGCGTAACTGGAAAGCGGCGGACAAGTGGGACGAGGCGCTGCCCAAAAGAAAGCGGGGCGGCCAGCCGGGGAACCGGAATAGCGCCGGGAAACAGAACGCTGCGGGGAGCCATCCGGGCGCACCGGTCGGGAACAAGAATGCGGAGAAGGACGGAGCGTACAGCGCCGTCTTTTTTGATATGCTGACGGACTGCGAGCGGGAGCTTGTGGAGCAAACGCCGCTGAAAAGCAAAGAGGCCCTGGAGCATGAAATGAAAATCCTGAAATTCCGGGAACACAAGATACTGGCGAAGATCGCCGAGTATGAAAGCGCCCCGGAAGATAGTCTGTATATCTCCAGCCTGATGGACATGAGAGTGCCGGGCGGGCGGGGAAAGGACAAAAAGGACGGGGCTGTGCAGAGCATAGGAATGTACAGCAAGGACAGCGCATTTAGTCGGGCACTGAAATTGCAGGAGGCGCTTTACAAGGTGCAGGGCCGTATTGCCAAGATCGCAGACAGCCTGCGGGCGCTGGAGGAAAGCGAGCGGCGCATAGAGCTGGAGCGGGAACGCTTGGCACTGCTGCGGATGCGGGCCACCGGCGCGGTGGATGTACCAGACCCGGAAATAGGCGGAGAGAGCTTTGCCGACGGCGGAGAGGAGGAAGCATGACACTCTACACAAGCAAAGTGGTGGCCCAGTGGTTATGCCTGACCGAGCGGCGGGTGCGGCAGCTCAGGGACGAGGGCGTGATCGTGGAGGCGAGGCCGGGCCTTTATGAACTCCAGCCGACGGTGGCGCGGTATATCACCTACATCGGCGGAGCGGGGAAAGAGACGCTGACCAACGAGCGAATGAAGCTGACGAGGGCAAAGCGGGAAGCGGCGGAACTGGAAAATGAACTGCGCAAGGGAGAAGTCCACCGGACAGAGGACATTGAGCGGGGCATCAAGTCCATGTTCCTGAATATCAGAAGCCGCTTTCTGGCGCTCCCGGCCAAACTTTCCCCAACTCTGGCGACCATGGGGGGAAACCAGACTGGCATATTTGACGAGCTGAAACAGGCCATCGACGAAATTCTGGAGGAAATGAGCGACTACCGGGTGGCCTTTGCGGTACAGGACGGTGAAAGCGATGGAGAAGAAGCGGAATAAAAATCCATGCGAGGGATGCGTGTGGCCTGCATACGCCGAGGGAAACAAAGTCCTCTGCCCATTCCAGCGCTGTGTGAGAAAGGAATATGAACGGATGTGGCTGGAACGGAAAGAAGAACATGAAAAAGAGAAAGATAATTGATCTGCCAAAGCCCACCATGGATATGCTGGCCCGGTGCGCGGCGGTACTGAAACCACCCCCGGAGCTGACCCTTTCAGAGTGGGCGGACAAATACCGGGTGCTGTCGGCGGAGAGCAGCGCGGAGCCGGGGCGCTGGCACACGGACAAGGCACCATACCAGCGGGAGATCATGGACGCAATCGGCGACCCGCACATCCGCAAGGTGGTGATCATGAGCGCGGCGCAGATCGGCAAGACCGACGCTTTCATCCTCAATCCGCTGGGCTACTACATGGACTACGCCCCGGCTCCCATCCTCGTGATGCAACCGACGCTGGACATGGGACAGACCTTTTCCAAAGACAGGCTCGCGCCCATGATACGGGACACGCCGGAGCTGCGGGACAAGATCGACGTGAAAAGCCGCTATTCCGGCAACACCATCATGAAGAAGAATTTCCCCGGTGGCCACATCACCATCGTGGGCGCGAACAGCGCAACGGGCCTTGCCAGCCGTCCCATCAAGGTGTTGCTGGCGGACGAGGTTGACCGCTATCCGGCCAGCGCCGGAACGGAGGGCGACCCGCTATCCTTGGCCCAGAAGCGACAGACGACCTTTTGGGACAAAAAGACGGTGATCGTCTCCACGCCGGTCATTAAGGGCCAGAGCCGCATCGAAACGGAGTTCAACCAGTCCACGCGGGAGGAATGGAACGTGCCATGCCCGGAGTGCGGGGAGTATCAACCCCTCGTGTGGGCCAATGTGGTATTTGACAAGGACGACCCGCAGGGCGAGGTGCTGTATAAGTGCGAGCGCTGCGGTGTAGTGAACGGAGAATACAAGTGGAAGCAGGCAAGCAAGCGCGGTCGCTTTGTGCCGGAGAACCCCGGCGCGGAGGCGCGGGGCTTCCACCTGAATACGCTGGCCTCAACGTTCTGCTCATGGAAAGAGATCGTGCAGAAATTCCTTGTGGCAAAGGAACAGCTCGATCAGGGAAACCCGGAGGGCATGAAAGTCTGGGTGAACACGGAGCTGGGCGAAACATGGGAGGAGCAGGGCGAGCAGGTGGAGGATGCCGCGCTGCTGAACCGGCGGGAGCTGTACGATGCGGACGTGCCGGAGGGAGTGCTGGTTCTGACAGCCGGTGTGGACGTGCAGGATGACCGCTTCGAGGTAGAGGTGGTCGGTTGGGGCATCGGCAAGGAGAGCTGGGGCATCCGCTACCAGAAGATATACGGCGATATGCTGAAAGAGCAGGTATGGCAAGACCTCGACAATTTTCTGCTGGGCGGCTTCAAGAAAAAAGACGGGACGGTGCTGCACATCATGAGCGCCTGCATCGACACCGGCGGCCACCACACAGATCAGGTATACCGCTTCACGGCGGAACGGTGGGAGCGAAAGATATGGTCGATCAAGGGCAAGGGCGGCGCGGATGTGCCGTATATCCGAAACCCCACCACTAACAACCGCGTGAAAACGCCGCTGTTCATCATCGGCGTGGACGCGGGAAAGGCCCTGCTGTATCAACGACTGCGGCACGAGACCAAGGGGCCGAACTATTGCCACTTCCCACTCAATGAGGAAGCGGGCTATGACGAGCAGTATTTTATCGGCCTGACAGCCGAGAAAATGGTGGTGCGCTGGCGCAAGGGCAGAAGCGTTGTGGCGTGGGAGCTGAAAGACAGCAAGCACAAGCGCAACGAGCCGCTTGACCTGCGCAACTACGCTACGGCGGCGCTGGAGATCGCTAACCCCATTTTGCAGGAGGGCGAGATCGCAAAACCTATCAGAAAACGTCCGGCGGGCCGCCGGAGGCGAGGAGGGATTTAATTGGCAATCTTTACGAAAGAAATGTGTCAAAAGAAACTGAACACATGGCTGGCGGCGGAGGAGGCCATCGCCACCGGCCAGAGCTATCAGATCGGCAGCCGTATGCTGACGCGAGCTGACTTGAAGCGGGTGCGCGAGGAAATGGAATACTGGGCCGGAAAGCTGGCAGAGGCAGAGGCAGAGGATAAGCACGGCGGACGAAACCGCGCCTATCGTGCCGTGGCCCGCGACGTGTGAGGAGGGAGCGCATGGAGAAACCGAATATCCTTGACCGGGCAATCATGGCCGTGGCTCCCGTCCACGCGGCGAAGCGGGCGGCGGCGAGGGCCGCACTGAGCGTGATCAACAGCGGGTACGGCAACTACGGAGCCAACCTGACGAAAAAGAGCATGAGAGGCTGGATGTACCACGGCGGCAGCGCCAAGGAGGACATCGAGGACAACATCGACATTCTGCGGCAGCGGAGCCGAGACGCTTACATGGGCATCCCAACGGCAACGGCGGCGCTGAAAACCATGCGGACAAACGTTGTAGCAGGCGGATTGATGCCTGCGCCGCAGCTCGACAGCGACTATCTGGGACTGGACGAGGCGGCGGCGGAGAAGCTGCAAGCACAGATTGTGCGGGAGTTCGCCCTGTGGGCGGACACGCCGGTATGCGACGCAGAGCGAATGGACAACTTCTATCAGCTCCAGCAGCTCGCCTTTTTGAGTTACCTGATGAACGGCGACGCCATTGCCCTGCTACCTATGAAACATCAGGCGGGAGTGCCGTATGACCTGCGTGTACGGCTGATCGAGGCAGACCGGGTATGCAGCCCGGACGGTTTTGACCGGCTGATGCCATGTACCGTGCAGGGCTACGAGGTGCAGAGCATCGTACAGGGCGTGGAGACAGACGCGGGCGGTATGGTGACAGCCTACTGGATATGCAACCGGCATCCGCTGGGCAGCAACAGCGCCGTGGACGCGGCGGGGCTGACGTGGCAAAGAGTGGAAGCCTACGGCGATACAACCGGGCGGCGGAACGTGCTGCACATCATGAGCCGCGAGCGCATCGGCCAGCGGCGGGGCGTTCCCCTGCTGGCCCCTGTGCTGGAGAGCCTGAAACAGCTTGGCCGCTATACGGACGCGGAGATCACGGCGGCGGTGATCAGCGCCATGTTCACGGTGTTCGTGAAGTCACAAAACCCGTCGGACGGCAGACCGTTTGGAGAAATGATACCGGCGGAGGAGCTGATCGACAGCGCCGACCAGAGCAGCATCGAGCTGGGGCCGGGGGCCATCATTGACCTGAACCCCGGCGAAGAGGTGCAGTTTGCAGACCCGAAGCACCCAAACACCGGGTACGACGACTTCACGAACGCAACCATCCGCCTGATCGGCGCGGGGCTGGAGATACCGCCGGAAGTGATGATGAAGCAGTTCACCACCAGCTATTCGGCGGCTCGCGGCGCACTCAACGAGTTCTGGCGCACCTGTAGTATGCAGCGGGACTGGTTCACGGACGATTTTTGCCAGCCGGTCTATGAGGAGTGGTTCGCAGAGGCGGTCGCCCGTGGGCGTATCCACGCGCCGGGCTTTTTCACCGACCCAGCGCGGCGCAAGGCGTACACGGCCTGCGCGTGGAACGGCCCGGCACGGACGAACCTGAACCCCGTACAGGAGGTGGATGCCGCCATCAAGCGAGTGGATGCCGGTTTCAGCACGGCGCAGGAGGAGACGGCACAAATGACCGGCGGGGACTACAACCGCAACATCAAACTGCGCGTGACGGAGGCCAAGCGCAAGCGCGAGGTGGACGAGATCGGAAAAGCGCAGACGGCGGGAGAATAGGAGGAAAACAGAAATGCCCGAAAACAAGAAATTCTGGAAATTCTGCAATCAGGCAGGAAACAAGGTAGAGCTGCTGCTTTACGGCGACATTTCGCAGACGAGCTGGTGGGGCGACGAGGTGACCCCGAAGCAGTTTGCGGAGGAGCTGGCCGGTCTGGGAGCGCTGGACGAGATCACGGTGCGCATCAACAGCGGCGGCGACGTGTTCGCAGCGCAGGCCATCGGCAACCAGCTTGAACAGCACCCGGCGGCGGTGACGGCGAAGATCGACGGCCTGTGTGCCAGCGCGGCAACCATCGTCGCCTGCCACTGCGGCAAGGTGATCGCCGCAAACGACAGCACCTACATGGTGCATCCGGTGCGCATGGGCGCATACGGCTACTACAACGCCGAGGAATTGCAGAAGTACATCGAGGCGATGAACGCCATCCGGGAAAGCATCGTGGGCCTGTATGTGAAAAAGACAGGCAGAGATAAGGACGAGGTGGCCGGATGGATGGACGAGACAAGCTGGTGGACGGCGGCGCAGGCAAAGGAAAACGGCTTTATCGACGAGTTGACGGACGAGGCGGACGGAACGGTGATCGAAAACCGGGACGGGCTGCTGTTCGTCAACAGCGTCAACACACACCTGCCTTTCGACAAGGCACCCAACTTTGTACAAAGCAGCAAGGCAGCTCCCGCCTCCTGCTCTGTAAATAACAAATGCCATAAGGAGGTAACGAACATGGCAAACGAGATCAAGACCGTGGACGACCTGCGCGGGGCCTATCCCGCACTGGTCAATGAAATTGAGGAGGCGGCGGCGAACAAAGCGACGAACGACGAGCGCCAGCGCATCCACGACATCGAGGACATGGCCCTGTCCGGCAGCGAGGCGCTGACGAATGAGGCCAAGTTCACAAAGCCGGTGAGCGCCAGCGAGTACGCTGTGGCCATGATGAAAGCTACCAAGGAGAGCGGCAACGCATGGCTCAACGGAGCAAAGGCCGATGCCGACAAGAGCGGCATGGGCGGCGTGAAGAACGACGGCGGCACCGGCGGCGGTACGGGCAAGCAGGACGAGTTCATGGACGCGATCAAGTCCATGGGCAAGAAGCAGTAAAGGAGGAGAAAGAACATGAGTATGGATTTGGCGAAAAAGACCTTTTCCACGCAGCCGGATTACCTGATCGCAGGGAATGCGGAGATCGTTACGGCAGTCAAGGAGGCATCCGCCGCATTGAAGCGCGGCGCTCCCGTGGTTCTCAGCGACGGCAAGCTGGCCGCCATCAGTGTGAGCGGCAGCAGCGCCCCCTACACCGTGAACACCACGGGCCTGTACGGTATTCTGGCAGAGGATGTCGCATCGGGCGAGGACGGCATTGTGTACCTCTCCGGCGAGTTCTTCGCCGATGCGCTGGTGCTGCCCGCCAACGCCACCGCTGCGGACGTGGAGGTTCCTCTGCGTAACCTCGGCATCTACTTGAAGTAAGGAGGAAGAAAGAACATGGCTAACGAAGTGAACATTTACTCCCCCCGCTATCTGGCGGAGGTGGTGAGACAGACCCCTGCCGTACACACCTATTTCCGCGACACCTTTTTCACCAACGTCAAGACGTTCGCTACCGAGCGCGTGGACATCGACCTTGTGAAAGGCGACCGCCGCATGGCGGCCTTTGTCCATCCCCGCGTGGGCGGAAAGGTGCTGAAAGCCAACGGCTACCAGACCGAGAGCTACAAGCCTCCGCTGATCAACCCCTACGACGTGACCACCGCTGACCAGCTCATGACCCGCCTGCCGGGCGAAGATCTGTACAGCGGCATGACCCCTGCGCAGAGGGCCGCGCAGAAGCTCATGGAGGAGTACGCCACGCTGAACGACGCGACCACGCGCCGCGAGGAGTGGATGGCGGTGCAGGCCATCGTGACCGGCACCATTCCCATTGTGGGAGAGGGCGTGAACGAGACCATCGACTTCGGCCTGACCAACAAGAAAACCCTGACCGGCGACAACAAGTGGGGCGGCACCAAGGCCGACATCCTCGGCAACCTCGGTGACTGGACGGATGCGGTGCTGCACGGCGGCTTTGCCAACGTGGACACCATCATCATGGGCAAGACGGCCAAGGCAAAGTTCTTTGCCGATGCCAACGTGCAGAAGATGCTGGATAACCGCCGCATGAACCTCGGCGAGATCGCCCCCCGCGACCTGCCCAACGGCGTGAAGTACCTCGGCCACCTGAATGACCCCAGCCTTGACATGTACGTTTACGGCGAGGTCTACTACGACGACTGGACTAACCCTGACGCGCCGGAGACCAAGCCCCTTATCCCGGACAACATGATCATCCTGATCAGCTCCAGACCCAACTACATGATGGCTTACGGTGCCTGCACCTACATCGAGGACGCATCCGGCCTGTGGGTGACCTCCCAGACCAGCCGCGTCCTGCGCAGCTATGTGGAGCACCATCCCGACCGCCGCATGGTGGAGCTGCAGGCGCACCCGCTGCCCATCCCCGACAAGGTGGATAGCTGGCTGGTGGCGACTGTGTGCTGACATGGCGCTGTTCGAGCTAAAGCAGGAATACAGCGGAGCGGAGGGGGCTGCCCCTCCGCTCACCTTTAAGTACTGTGCCGCAGCGGACATCGACGCGGCTTTCTTTGAGAAGGACGAACACGCGGACTGGCATACGGTTGACGGCAAGGACGCACTGGTGATCGTGGACGATCAACGGCTCAAAGAGCATAGCGCCCATTGGGAGGCGGGAGCCAAGCAGAACTTCGACACGGGACTGTATACGGCCTACACAGTGCTGTATATCCGCGTGAGCGACTACGGGCCGAAGCCGAAAGTGGGAAAGCACCTCGTTCTGGACAAAGGGACGAACCGGCAGCGGTCGTATACCATCCTCAACTGCGAGGAGGAGGCGGGCGTGTACCGCATTTCCATGGAAAGGACGCGGCAATGAGCAGAGTAACCTATGACGCAGGGAACCTGACCATCGAAGTGGACGGGCTGGACACCGTGGCGGCGGCGCTGGGCGATTTGAAGAAAAAGCCCCCGGCGGCGGCCAAGGTAGCCATCAACGCCACGGCACGGCAGGCCCGCAAGCTGATGATCGCAAAGGCAAAGGCGCGGTACGCCGTGAACGCGGCGGGCAGGCGGCACCTAAAAGACCTTGTGCAACGGAAAAAGGCCAGCAACACCAGTTTGAGCGCAGAGCTGCACATCGCAAAGATGCGCAACGATCTCGGTTATTTCCAACACAGGCCGACGGAGCGCTTTACCGGGCGCGAGGTTTTGCACCACGCGCCAAAGTATGTGAAAGCCCGTGTTCTGAAAGCCTCGTCCATGGCGGCGCTGACAGGCAATGCCAACATGAGCAAGGGCTTTCTTGTGCAGTTCAAGAGCGGCCACATCGGCATGGTGCAGCGACAGATCGGCTCCAGTTCCAGCCACACGGTCACGGAGCGGGGCCGCCCAAGGTGGCGAAACAAGGACGGTAAGGTGGAAAAGCTGGTGACGATGGGAAGCCCGTCGGCCTCGGCGATGCACTCTACCGTCTGGCCGATGGTGGAGCCGGAGGTGTCCGAGTATCTGCAAGACCGACTGATGGAGCAGACCGAACGGGTGCTGGCGCGAGCGGCGAGGAGGAAGTAAGCCATGAAGAACTATATGGATGCGGTGAGGGCCGCAGGCATCGGGCGAACTCCCCAGCTCTGCCAAGACGCGCTGATCGAAACGCTGGAGGAGCTTTTCGCCGGGAAGAAGTACAACGGCCAGCAGAGCCGCAAGGAGCTGAAAATCTTCAAGCAGGATTTGCCGGTGCCGGAGGACTATGACGCGGATGTGGACACGGACGCGGCGGCGGCCCCGTACATCGTTGTGCGCATGACAGGCGGCGAGATCAAGAACGACGACGGGCCGCAGGCGGTTGAGTTCAGCCTGATCGTGTGCGCCTACGACGAGGGCAAGGAGCGAGAGGGCTATCAGGATGTTGCCAACATCAAGGAGGACATCGTGCAGCGGTTATGCACCAAGCCGTATTTCGGCGGGGCGTTCACCGTGCTGAAACCCATCGCGTGGGCCATGCAGCAGGACGACACCTACCCGTACTACTTCGGGGCGTGTTCGTTGACCTGCACCGCACCGGCCATGACACAGGACACAGAAATGGAGGAGCTGGTATGAGCAAGAAAAACGATAAGCTGGCGGCGGATGCCGCTGTGAATGAGACGGCCATCCCGGCGGCGGAGACCGCTACCGAGACCACGCCAACGGAGCGGGAGAATACGAGCGCGACGCAGGTTTACTGCGGCCCAACGGTGCGCGGCGTTGCCAAGCAGTACACGGTATTTCACGGCGGCATCCCGGAGGCGCTGGAGGCGTTCATCGCCATTCACCCGGAGGCTGGGGAGCTGGTGGTGGACGTGGAGCGCTTTGCCGAGACGAGAAAGCGGCTGGAGACCGCAGGAACGGCGGAGGCCATTCTGTACGGCAAGATCAAATCCGAACTGTAAGGAGGAAGAAAGACTATGGCATACAAACACGGCGTATACACGAGCGAGGTTGCGACCAGCATGGTCGCGCCCATCACCGGCACGGCGGGCTTGCAGGTGATCGTAGGCACCGCCCCGGTGAATATGCTCAAAGACCCGGCGGCGGCGGTCAACGTGCCGCTGCTGGTGAGCAGCTACAAGGAGGCCGTGGAGGCGGTGGGCTATCTGCCTGACTTCGCCAACTACACCCTCTGCGAGTGCATCAGCGCAAATTTCAGCGTTGTGGGTATCGCGCCCATGGTGCTGATCAATGTGCTTGACCCTGCCAAGCACAAGATCGCCATCACCGGCGGAACCGTTCAGGTGAACGACGGAGTGGCGGTGCTGGAGGAGACAGGCGTTCTGCTGGAGGGGCTGACCGTTAAGAGCGGCTCCACCACGCTGACCGCAGGCACGGACTACACCACCACATGGAACGACGACGGTACGCTGAATATCGTGGTGCTTTCCACCGGCGCGGGTAAGGAAGCAACGAGCCTGACTGTGACCGGCAACAAGATCGACCCCAGCAAGGTGACGGCGGCGGACATCGTGGGCGGTGTGGACAGCTCCACCGGCAAGGAGACCGGCCTTGAGGTGGTACGTCAGGTCTATCCGAAGCTGTCCATGACACCCGGCATCCTGCTGGCCCCGCGTTTCAGCAAGGACGCGACGGTGGCGGCGGCATTGCAGGCCAAGACCAAGAGCATCAACAGCGTGTTCGGCGCGGTGTGCGTTGTGGACATCGACAGCAGCAACACCGGCGCGACCAAGTACACCGCCGTCAAGACCACCAAGGAGGCGCAGGCGGTGAGCGACCCCAACGCCTACGCAGTCTGGCCCTTTGCCAAGGTGGGCAACACGGTGTACAGCGGCAGCGCACTGGCGGCGGCGCTGACAGCCTACACCGACGCGCAGAACGACGACACGCCCAACGTCAGCCCCAGCAACAAGACCATCGCCGTTTCTGCTGCCTGCCTCGAAGATGGCACGGAGGTGGTGCTTGATCAGGAGCAGGCCAACACCGTGAACAGCTTCGGTGTGGCAACATGGCTGAACATGAACGGCTTCCGCCTGTGGGGCAACAACACGGCGGCCTACCCCGGTATCAGCGACCCGAAAGATCGCTGGTTCAGCGTCCGCCGGTTCCTGACGTGGGCGGCCAACACGTTTATCCTGACCTACTTCCAGAAAGTGGACAGCCCCGCCAACAAGCGGCTGATCGAGGCCATCGTGGACAGCGAGAACGTGCGCGGCAACGGCTTTGTGGCCCGTGGTGTGTGCGCCCGCTATGAGATCACGTTCAACGAGGACGAGAACACCACCGCCGATCTGCTGGACGGCAAGATCACATTCCACCAGTACATCACCCCGTTCACCCCTGCGGAGGACATCGAGGACATCATCGAGTTTGACCCCGACGCTCTTTCCGCCGCGCTGAACTGATAAGGGAGGGAAAAGAAGATGATTTCCAACAACTATATCCCGGAGAAGATCAACGAGTATAACGCCTATCTGGACGGCACGAAGATGATCGGCGTGGCCGCGTCGGTGACGCTGCCGGAGGTCAACATGAAAACCAGCACCGTTTCCGGCGTGGGCGTGAACGGCGAGCTGGACAGCCCCACCATCGGCCAGTTTGAGAGCATGGAGCAGGAAATCCAGTTCAACACGCTCTACAGCTCCGCCATGGATATGCTCTCTCCCCTGTCCACGGTGAACCTGACGCTGCGAGCCTCGCAGCAGGTCTACGACAAGCAGGGCGGCTACAATTTCAAGGGCCTGCGCGTGGTGGAGATCGGGCGCGTGAAGAAGTTCAACCCCGGCAAGGTGGAAAAGGGCGAGGCCATGGAGGCCACCGTGACGCTGGAGCTTACCTACCTGATGATCGAGGTGGACGGCCAGCAGCTCTTGGAGGTTGACAAGCTCAACGGCATCTACAAGGTCAACGGCACGGATATGCTGGCGGGCGTGAACAGCCTGATCTAACGGGCGCAAAACAATACGGCCTGTCCCTGCGCAAACGGGGGCGGGCCGTGTTTTCACACAAAAAACAATGCTGAAAGGAGCGACAACCAATGGCAGAGGACAAGATCACGGCGGCAGAGACCGCAAACGAGGGGGCAAAAAAGAGCGAGAACATCGTGGAGCTGGCAAGGCCCTACGGGTTCGAGGGCAAGGAGTACGGAGAGATCGACCTGACGGGGCTGGAGAAGCTGACTGTGCAGGACGCTATCGACGTGCAGCGGCAGCTTTTCGGCGAGGGCGAGGCGGCGGCCTCGGTGCTGTGCGAGACCACGACGGCATTTGCCCGCGCCATGGCGGTCAAGGCCACCGGAATGCCCATTGAGTTTTTCAAGCTGATGCCTCGCGGCGCTTTCAAGCGCGTGGCAGGTGCGGTGCGCAGACACCTGAACGTGGAGAGCAGAACGGAAAACCATGTGATGCATCTGGAGAAGCCGCGCCATTACAAGGGCAAGGAGTACCGGGACATCGACCTGAACGGCGTGGCAGACCTGAACACGCTGAATGAGAGCGAGGCGGAGAACCGCATGGCCCGCGAGGGCTTTGTGGTGACGGAGAACAGCACCAACTATCTGTACTCCTGCGTGATCGCCGCCATGGCAACGGGCATCCCGGAGGAGTTCTTTACCACGCTGCCCCTGTATGAGCTGCTGAAACTGAAAAACGCGGTGAACGACGCGGATTTTTTCGGATAAAGGGCGGAGCCAAGGCCCTGCGGAAAGCGGCTATCCGGCTGTCCTCGGTGACACGGACGGGCGTGGACTTCTATCTGAAAATGCCTGTCCGGGACTTTATTGAGCTGAATAGCGAGGTGGCGGAGGAATGGCGAACAATAAAACATTAGAGTTAAGCATCAAGATCGCCGGTAAGATGGACAAAAGCCTGATGGCGGCGCTGAACGGGAGCCAGAGCCAGATCAGCAGCTTTGCCCGCAGCATCAGCTCCATCGGAACGGCGGGACTTGCGGCCATGGGGACGCTGGCGACGGCGACTGTGGCGACCATCGCAAGCTGCACCAAGGAAGCGGCGAAGTTTGAAAACTACATGGCGGATGTGGTCAAGTACGTAGACGGTCTGGCAGATGCTACCGGAAAGATCAGCGACAAGGTGGCGGATAACGGCAAGACCTACGCGCAGAACTACGAGGCCATGAAGGACGCAATCAAGGATTTAAGCACACAAATCCCCTATACGCAGGAGGATTTGACACGCCTCGCCGCTGCGGCGGGCCAATCCGGCAAGTCTATGGAGGACTTGATCAAGATCGACAGCTCCGGCAATGTTACCGGTTTCCTGCGGGACATCGCCATGACCGGCGCGGCCATGGACATCAGCGCCGATCAGGCGGGCAACTGGGCCGCCAAGTGGGAGCAATCGCTGAAAATGACCCACGAGGAGGTCATGGTGCTCTTTGACCAGATCAACTATCTGGGCGCAAACAGCGCGACCACGGCGGCGGAAATCGCGGAGGCGGTCAATTCTGCGGCGAGCCTCGGCCAAGTGGGCGGCGTAAGCGCGGCCACAACGGCGGCGTTGGCGGATGCCATGCTGGCAACAGGCGTATCGACTGATCGCGTCGGCACCAGCATCAAGCGCATGATCGTGAATTTGAGCAAGGGCGCAAGTGCGACGAAAGCCCAGAAAGAACAGTTCGAGGAGATGGGCATGAGCGCGGAGTGGGTCGCCAAGGCCATGCAGGAGGACAGCGTGGGAACGCTGGATACCATCTTCAAGGCCATCAACGATCTGCCGCAGGAGCGACAGGTAGCGGCGCTATCCACCCTGTTCGGCCAATGGGCCATTGAGGGCGGCGCGAAGATCGTCAACAATCTCGATGTGTACCGAAAGGCGCTGGAAATGGTGAGCGACCCAAGCCTGTACACGGGAAGCATGGAGCGGGAGTTCAACATCAAATCGCAGACCCCGGAGGCCATCGAGACCATGCTGAAAAGCACCAAGACGGCGCTGAAAATCGAGATCGGCGATGCGTTCCTCCCGGCGAAAAAACAGTTCAATCTCTCCATGATCGACTTTCTAAACAGCATCCGAAAGAATATGCCGGAGCTGACGCAGCTTGCGGAGAGCTTGGGAACGCTGGCAAGCCGGGGCGTGGAGAAGCTGGGGAGCGCTATGGACACGGCGCTGCCGTACATCCAAAAGGGGCTTGACTACCTGATCAACAACGGCGAGCAGGTGGTGCGTGTGCTGGGCGGCATGGCGGCGGCGTTTGTTGGCATGAAGTTCGCCCCGGCGGCGGAGGCTATTTTCTCCGGCGGAAAGGGCGGACTTGCGGGCCTGTTCAAGAGCGGCCAGAGTGCGGGCGTGGCGGGCGCGGGGCTTTTCTCTGCGTTCCGGGGCGCATCGGGAAGCAACGGCTTCCGCACGACGCTGGGGGCGGCAATCTCCAGTCTGATCGGTGGAAACGGCATCAAGGGAACCACAGGACTTTTGAGCGCGGCGGCGGGGACGCCGGGGCTGTTGGCCGGCTACCAAAGCGCGGGAAGCGTCCTGCGGGGGGCAATCGGAAACAGCAAGCCCGCGCAATGGCTGGGCGGCATCGGCTCGTCCCTCGGAAATCTCGGCGGGATGTTCGCCAACAGCCGGGCCGGACAATTTGCGGGCGGCCTTATGGGAAAGGCGGGCGGTGCGCTGGGTAAGTTGACCATGCCGCTACGACAGGGCATCGCGGGCATTGGAGCGGCGGCTACCATTCAGGGCAGCATCTTCCAGCAGGGTCTTTCCGGCTTGCTTGGGAAAGCGGGAGGCGTGGTAAGCGGTATCACAAACTCCAGTGCCGGGAAAGCTGTCGGGAGCATATTCAGCGGCGGGGCCGGTCTGCTGGGGAGTATCTATGGCCCCATTGCTGGCGGCCTCGGTAGTCTGCTGTCCGGGGCGCTGCCTATTGTGGGTGTGATCTCCGGCATCATCGCCGTGGTGAGCATCCTGACGGACAAGTTCGGCGGGCTGGACAAAATCGTACAGCGTGTGTTCGGCGACACGGGACTGGAAAAGTTTACGGTATTCAAGGACGCGCTGCTGGGATTGTTCGAGGACGGCGGTGTGGCAAAGGCGCTGCAACCGATGCAGGAGAGCATCACCAATCTGTTCGGCGAGGACGCGGGCGCAGCCTTTGGAGGCATTACCACCATTCTGCAATCGGTGATGGGCGTGATCGGCCAGCTCGTGACATTTTCGCAGACGACGGTGCGGCCAATCATCGAAAGCATATTCGGCTTTATCACACAGACGGTGGTGCCGGTCATTCTGCAAACCATCACAGCGGCGGCTCCATCCATCGCATCCATCATCAGCGGCGTGGGTTCCGTGGTCATGACGGTGGCGCAGATCATCGGTGAGGCAATTCAGTTCCTTATGCCGATCATTCAGACGGTGATCACGGTGCTGCTGCACATTGGTCAGGTAGTGGTTCCGGCGGTGCTGGCCGCCATCGGTGTCTTTGCCGAGGGCATCAGCAGCGCGATCAACGGGGTCAAGACCATCTTTGAGGGCGTGATCAACTTCATCACCGGCGTGTTCTCCGGCAACTGGCGTATGGCGTGGGAGGGTGTGAAATCCATCTTCGTGGGCATCTTCAATACGCTGGGCGCTCTGTTCAAGACCCCCATTAACGCGGTGATCGCCCTGATCAACAAGGCAATCGCAGGCATCAACAGTCTCGGCATTACCATCCCGGACTGGGTGCCGCTGCTGGGCGGCAAGTCGTTCTCCATCAATATCCCGGAAATCCCCATGCTTGCGCAAGGCGGCTTTACAAACGGCGCAAGCATCGCGGGCGAGGCCGGAACGGAGGCGGTGATCAGCTTCCAGCGGGCGGCCCGGCGGGACAATCTGGACATCTGGGCAAAGGCCGGGCAAATGCTGGGCGTGAAGCCGGTGGAGCTGGCGGAAATCGACGGCGGCGGCTCCGGCGGCGGAGGCGACATGACCTTTGCGCCGGTGATCAACATTCAGGGCAGCGCCGACCGCAGCATGGTGGAGGAGGCTCTGGCCGAGGCGCAGGCACGGTTTGAAGCGTGGTATCTCCAGATGCAGCGCAGACAGGCCCGCACGGCATACTGACGGGAGGAAACGCGATGTACACGACCAAGAGCGGCGACACATGGGATGTGATCGCCAAGGAGGTATACGGCAGCGAGTACCACGCCGACGTGCTGATGGCGGCCAATCCGCAGGAGATCGACACGTTTATCTTCAACGCCGGGGTGGAGCTGAACACCCCGGCGCTGGAGGAAGAGCGGGACGGACTGATGCCGCCGTGGAAATACGAGGCGAGCTATGATTGAGACAAGACGGCTGGCGCTGGATGTGCGCTACAACAGCTACCCTTTTGCCGGGCAGGTGGGAGGAGACATCGAGAGCCTGACCTACACCGACAGCGCGGCGGACAACAGCGACAGCATCGACATCACCATCAACGCGCAGGACAGGAAATGGCTGCTGGGCTGGATGCCGGAAAAGGGCGCGACGCTGCGGGCGCGTGTTCTCGGCTACAACTGGGAACGGCAGGGCCAGCGGAGCATCATGGAGTGCGGGTTGTTCGTGCTGGACGATGTGAGCTTTTCGGACGCGCCGACGACCTTGCAGGTGGGCGGCGTGAGCAAGCCAAGCGACAGCGACTTTTCGGAGCTGGAGCGGGATGTGATCTGGAAGAACACCAGCATCAAGCGTATCGGCGCAAAGATCGCCGCGCGGTACGGTCTTGCGTTCACCTACGATGCCGACGACTACGACATCGAGTGCGACGAGCAGGACGGCACGGACAGCAGTTACTACAACGGCCTGTGCAAAAACTACGGGCTTATCCTGAAAGTGTACGCCCGGCGGCTGTGGGTATATGACCGGGAGAAGTACAAGGCAAAGAGGGCCGTGCGCACCTTTGACCGCTCGCAGATCAGGCCGGGGAGCTTCGGCTACACCACCACCCTGTCCGGCACCTATACCGGCGGGTACTTCAATTACACGGACGCGGACAAGGACATTGACATCGAGTGCAGCGTGGGCGGCGGCTCGCACACCAAGAGCGTGAACCGGCGGGCTACCAGCGTATACGATGCCAGCGTCCAGCTCTGCGCGGAGCTGAACAGCGCCAACCACGGGACAGTGAAGCTACGCTTCGGCGTGGACGGAGACTGGAGGGTAAGCGCGGGAAACTGCATCGCGCTGACGGGCTTTGGAAACCTGAACGGGAAATACTTTGTGGACAAGGTGACGCACAAGGTCAGCAGCAACGGACTGACAACCGACTTTGAGTGCAGCGGCATCAGCCCGACATTCCATTCGTGGGACGTGGGCGGCAAGATCGTGTATCACGAAAAGACGGCGGACAGCGGCGTGAGCTATGACAGCACCTACGCTACCACCAGCCCGGCGGCGGGCGCAGCCAGCGCGGCGGCAGGCGGCGAGGCAGGACAGGCGATCACGCTGAACAAGGCTCCGCTGTATGTTTCCAGCACGGCAAAGAACAAGGCGGGAACCAAGACCGGCACCTACTGGCTGTACGATGGCATTCTGATCAACGGGCGCTACCGCGTGACCAACAGCGCGGCGCGGTGTGGAAAGCTGCCAGTGGGTCAGAATGTGACGGGCTGGGTGCCTGCGAGCTACTGCATCGCCAGCGAGGAGGCGAAGAAGTAATGGCGGGGACAAACCGAACCGGGCGCGTGAGCGCCATCGACTATAAGGCGGGAACCTATGAGGTGACCTACTTTGACCGGGGGAAAAGCGTGACCCGCCAGATCAACGCTATCAGCAACGGCGAGTACAAGATGCCCAGCATCGGGCAGGTGGTGAGCGTGAGCCACAACAGCAACGGAACTGCGGCGGGAACCACCACCGGAACGGTGTGGAACAAGACCAACACCCCGGCGGAGGGCTACAAGGGCCTGTTCCGAAAGGAGTACGCCGCACGAAGGGGGCTGGCTTATGAGCGCTACGACGAGAACACCGGCGTTTACACCCAGTATGTGAACCGGCGGACGGGGCGCACCTGCAACGGCGAGATATACGACGAGGCGAAAGGCGCAATCACCCTTGTGGCGGGGGGGCCGTTTCAAGCCAAGAGCAGCGCCGCCAGCATGAGCCTGAACGCCAAAACCGGCGTTGGCATCGTGGCGGGGACAACGGTGAGCATCGAGGCAGGAACCTTTGTGAGCATCGAGGCCGCAGGCGCTTTGAGTGTGACGGCGGGAGGCAAGTACACATTCGCCGCAAAGAAAGGCGCAAAGATCGAGGTAGAGGGTGGCGACGCGGAGATCACCATAAACGGCGCGACGGTCAAGGTAACGGAGGCAGGGGATGTGGAGATCGAAAGCCCAACCAAGATCAGCCTGACAGCCCCGGAGATCAACGCCACGGCGGCGAACGGAGACATCACCATCAACGGCGTGAGCCTTGTAAACCACACGCACATGAGCGGCGCGGTGGGAAAGCCGGATAAGTAAGGAGGGGCGAAAAGTGGCATTGGGAAGCTACATGGGCATGACGTTCACGGTGAGCGACCGGCGCATCCTGACACCGAGCGGGCTGAAAGGCCAAGGGGGCAGCGATTGGGCGACCCACAACCGGACAGGCGCACGGGCGCGGAGCCAATGGATTGCCCCAAAGCTGCGGAAATACCAGTTCGATCTTTTGCTGCGGGCGCAGGACGGGGTAAACCCGCGAAGCGTTCTGCGGCATTTTCAGCGCATGGCGGAGACCAACGCGGCGGACTGGTTCATCGTGGGCGGCTCGCCAGTATCACCGTATCCGTTCAAGATCACGGACATCAGCGACGAGTGGGGCGCGGTGTTGCACGGCGGAGCGATGGTGGAGTGCAAGGTGAGCCTGACCATCGAGGAATACCTGTAAGGAGGCAGCCATGTTATCGACGGAAAACGCGGTGATCGAGATACTGCCGGGGAGCGCAAACGACAGTACGGCGGCGGAGGTGTACCGCAATTTGCAGGTGCTTTACGCCACGAGGGCCGGAGAGCAGGCGCTTGACCGGGAGTTCGGCATCGACGGGACGATTATCGACTGCCCGCAGGAAAATGCGCAAGTCCTGCTGGCGGCGGAGTATGTGCGCAAGACAGAACAGTATGAGCCACGGGCGCGTGTCGTCCGTGTGGAATGGACTGCGGAAAAATCGCAGGACGGAAATATGATACCAAAGGTGGTGATCGAGCTTGTCTAATATCGCTGAATTGGCAAACTGCCCGGAGCTGAGTTTCATCGAAAGCATGACTTTGCAGGAGACGGAAGAACAGCTCCGCGAGCTGTACACCAAGTATTACCGGGAGGCCACAGGAAAGGAACCGGAGATCGGCGAGGCCGACCCGCTGAACCTGCTGATGAAAGCCTTTTGCGCGATGGAGTATCAGACGATGCAGTACGCCGACGCAAAGGGACGGATGGAAATGCTGAAAACCAGTACCGGAGACGCGCTGGATGCACTGGCCGCTCTTGTGGGGCTGACGCGCAAGGAGGCAAACCGGGCCACGGCGACGGTGCGATTTACGCTTTCGGAAGCGCAAAGCGGCGCGACGGCCATTCCGACGGGAACGCGGGTCAAGAGCGAGGACGGGAAATACTTCAACACCGTGGAATACGGCGAGATAGCGGCGGGAGAGACCTACACCGACGTTGTGGTGCAGGCGGAGGAGGCCGGAGCGGATAGCAACGGCATTCTGTCCGGCGGCATCAAGATACTGGTTGACCCCATCGCCTATGTTGCCAGCGTGAGCAACACCACGCCAAGCACCGGCGGACTGGACGCAGAGGACGACGACAGCCTGACACGGCGCATCTACCTCGCCCCCAGCGTGTATAGCTGTGCCGGGCCGCGCGATGCCTATGAATACTACGCGCGGGAGTGGCGGGGTGATGTAGCCGACGTGCGCATCGTCAGCCCGCTGCCGGACGAGGTAAATATCTACTTCGTGATCGAGGACGAGAACGGATTGCGCGTCCCCAACAGCACGGAGCTGACGGCCATGGCGGCCTATCTGGACGACGAGACCATCCGCCCGCTGTGCGACAAGGTGACGGCGCTGGCCCCGGACGAGGTGGAATACGCCATCACCGTGAAATACTGGATCGCGGAAAGCGACCAGCGAAGCGTGAGTGAGATACAAAGCCGCATCGCGGCGGCGGTGGCGGACTTCCAGACATGGCAAAGAAAGTTGGGGCGAGACATCAACCCGACGGAGCTGATCGCCCGGCTGCGGGAAGCGGGGGCCAAGCGGGTAACGCTGACCGCCCCCGTAGACACCGTGATCGACACCACGGAGCTGCCGAAATGCACGGGGGCCACCGCCACCTATGGAGGGCTGGAGGATGATTAAGAGCCTGAAAAATGCCCAAATCGCCGACGGCTTGCCGCGCATTCTGGGAGAACAGCCGTGGGTAAAGGCCCTATCCATGGCGATGCTGGAGCTGCACCAAAAGACGATGGGCTATATCGCGGGAAGTCAGATATACACCGCCATCGACACCGTGGCCGAGGAGGTGCTGGACGCGCTGGCCGTGAACTGGAAGATCGACTGGTACGACACAGGGTACGACATCGAGCAGAAGCGGCGCATCGTCAAGACGGCGCTGAACATCCGGCGAACAATGGGAACTGCGGGAGCTGCAAGAACGCAGGCCGACGCGATCTATCCGGGAACAAAGCTGGAGGAATGGTTTGAGTACGGCGGCACCCACGGAAAGTTCAGACTGCGGGTAAACATCACCACCGTGGAGGAGCGGCAGAAGTTCGCCGCCATGACCATCGCGGAGATCGAACGTCGGCTCGCCGCTGCCAAGCGGTTCAGCGCACATCTGGAGGAAGTGGAATATTACGATGCGGGCGGCACCGCAACGGCCTACGGCATCGCGGCTATGGCTGGCGCGGCGGTGGTTGACTTCGGCAGCGCATCGAAATTCTAAGTCAGGAGGAAACGAAAAGTGGCATGGAAAGGCGTTATCACCAACAGCGGAAGTGAGCTGCTGGCACAATGGACAGCGGGAAAGACGCTGACCATCACCCGCGCGGCGGCGGGAACAGGCCGCGTGAGCGAGGCGGCGATGCTGGCGCAGACGGCGCTTGTGAGTGAAAAGCAGACGGTCAGCATCCTGTCCAACAAAACAACGGCGCAGGGACAAAAGCTGCAACTGCAAGTGACACCACTGGCGACGGGATACCCCCTGAACCAGCTCGGTATCTGGGCAAAGCTGGACAGCGGCGCGGCAAGGCTGATCGCACTATTTCAGACGGACACGGACGCGGGCGTGGAAATCCCCAGCAAGACGGACGTGCCGGACTATGTGTACACATTCTACGGGCTGCTGGAGTTTACGGGCAGCGGCGGGACGCTGCAGGTGACCATCGACGCTTCGGCGCTGGTGACAGCGGAAAGCATGGCGGCTGCCATCAAGGCACACAACGAGGATGCAAACGCGCACGAGGGTATCCGTCAGGCCATTACGGACAAGCAGGACAAGATCACCGCCAGCGGTATCCTGAAAGGCGACGGAAAGGGCGGCGTTACGGCACAGACGTTCGACACGGTGCCGACGGAGAACAGCGACAAGCTGCTGACCAGCGGTGCGGTGGCGGCGGCTCTTGCCAAAAAGGCGGGGCTGGGGACAGATGGAAAGGTGCCGGTCAGCCAGCTCCCTGTCAACACACCGGGCGGCGTGGCCGGACTGGGAGAGGACAGCAAGGTTGGCACCGGCCAGCTCCCCATCAATACGCCGGGTGGCGTTGCGGGCATCGGAACGGACGGCAAGGTGGACACCAATCAGCTCCCCATCAATACGCCGGGCGGCGTGGCAGGTCTCGGCGCGGACGGGAAGATGGACACCGATCAGCTCCCCATCAACGTGCCGAACGGCATCCCGACGCTGGGGGCAGACGGCAAGCTCGGCGCGGACAGTCTGCCGCAGGTAGGCATGACGGCGCAGATCGTTGTGACCGCACCAACCGGCTCCACGGTGACGGCCACGCTGGGAACCAAGGTATACACCGCGACGGAGAGCGGCGGAAAATGGACGTTTGATGTGGAGGACTACGGAACATACACCATCAAGGCCACCAAGAACGGGCAGACTGCCACGGATACGGTGACAGTCTCCGTGGTGCAGCAGTACACGGCGACGCTATCCTACTTCACAGCGACCATCCACGTGAGCATTGACAGCGGCTCCACCGTCACCTGTACCAAGGGGAGCAAGACGCAGAGAAAGACGGCATCTGCAACGGGGACGGTGGACTTCACCGTGACGGAAAGCGGCACATACAACATCACCGCAACCAAGAACGGAGAGACGGCGGAGGATACCGCAACCATCACGGCGGACGGACAGACGGTAAATGTGAAGCTGGCCTACCGGCACGTCTACGGCGTGGTGTGGGACGGCACCAGCACAACGGTGTGGAGCCGCACAGACGAGGCCGCCAGCTTCGTGAACCCGACCCCGTACAGGGCGGGGGCGACCAATTACGGAAGCCCATTTGACAACCTGTACCCGTGGAGCGGGATGGTGCGCGTGACGGATGCGGTGGCCGGTGAGCTGGTGGCTATCCCGAAGTTCTGGTACAAGTGGACAAAGAGCGGGAACAGCCTGAAACTCCAGATCGCGGATAAGGAAACGGACGGCTTTCACGTCTCCCCTGCCCACGCCGACCGAGGGGACGGCAAGGGAGAGCGAGACATTGTGTACGTTGGCCGCTATCACTGCAATACCAACAACTACAAGAGCCAGTCCGGCGTAAAGCCGAAAGCGAATATCACACGCAGCGCGGCCCGCACGAGCATCCACAATCTGGGGAGCAACATCTGGCAGAGCGACATTCAGATGCGCATGACGATCTGGATGCTGTACCTTGTGGAGTTTGCGGACTGGAACAGCCAGAAAACCATCGGCAAGGGCTGCGGCAACAACAGCGCAACGGAGAATATGGGCTATACGGACAGTATGCCCTATCACACCGGAACGACGCTTGCGAGCCGGGACAGCTACGGTCTCGGTACGCAGTACCGCTATATCGAGGGGCTGTGGGACAACGTGTTTGACTGGGGCGACGGCTGCTACTACAACAGCAACGGCCTGAACATCATCAACACGCCCAGCAGTTTCAGCGACAACAGCGGCGGCACCGCCGTGGGCGTTCCGTCGAGCGGATGGCCCAGCGCATTTACCGTGGCAACGGTGGCCGGTCTGGAATGGGTTATCTATCCCACGGCATCGGGCGGGAGTGAGACGACATATTCGGCGGATGGCTGGGACTTCAATGCTTCCTACCCGTGCCTGTGCTTCGGCGGTAACTATGGCCAGTACGGGAGCTACGGGCTGTTCTGCGTGAGCTGCACCGGCGCGTCCAGCTCGGTCGCGTACATCGGCTGCCGCCTCCAAAAACTCCCCTGACAGGGGAGGGGGTGCAGGGGGACGGGGGCCGCAGCCCCCTCCCTCCTGCATATCCCCGGCCCGCAGGCCGAATAACATAATCACCCACAAAGGGTTTTCCGCCGCAAACGCGGCGTGAAAATACAGGGGGAGATCGCGCACGCAGTCGGTGCCTTGGTTTTTGGCTCGTCGGATAACTGGAACTTCAACGCGTCCAACCCGTGTCTGCACTTCGGCGGTAACTATAACCGGAACGGGAACCACGGGTTGTTCTATGTGAACTACAATTCCGTGTCGAACGCCAACGCGAACATCGGCTGCCGCGTCCTTTTAGGACTGGCTACCCACCTCCATTCCTCGTCGTCACAAGCTGCGGAGCGTGCGCCCCGGCCCACGGGCCAGGGCTTACTTTCTCCGCTGCTCCTCCTCTTCCTTGCAAACCCGCTGATGCTGGGATTTGCTCGAATGGGGAGAGGCGAGGGCGTGATCTTCCTCGGCACCCCTTGGTGCAGATAAGCCATCAGGACACGGTTTAGTACACTCCCGCAACCTGCGGGGGCGATGGAAAGACCGTGAGGCTAAAAGGAGGAAAACATTCCTGATGAAACGAGCAAACAACCTATTTCCAAAGCTGGTATCGGAAGAAAACCTGCGGCTGGCGATCTTCGCCGTGAACGTGACACACCGCTTCCATCCGCACCACAGACCGAACCGGACGGTGGCACGGGTGGAGGCAGACATTGACCGCTATGTAAAAGAGCTGCGGGAGATCATTACAGGCGGTTACGAGGCGAACGAGCCGAGGCTTGCGCGACGCTGGGACAAGAGCGCCGGAAAGTGGCGGGACATATCGGAGCCGAGACTGTGGCCTGACCAGTATGTGCATCACGCGGTCATTCAGGTGTTGGAGCCGATCATGATGCGGGGCATGGACAATTTCTGCTGCGGGAGCATCCGAAACCGGGGCATCCATTACGGCGTTCGAGTCATCAAGAAGTGGATACGGACAGACCCAAAAGGGACGAAGTATGCCGAGGAGCTGGACATCCACCATTTCTACGACAGCCTGACGGCGGAGACGGTGATGAAGCGGCTCCGGCGGCTGGTGAAAGACCGGCGAATGCTGGAGGTATGCGAACGGTTGATGAAGCACGGCATTCTGATCGGCGCTTACTTTTCCCAATGGTTTGCCAACACGGTGCTGCAACCGCTTGACCGGCTGATACGGGAAAGCGGCCTGTGCGACCACTACCTGCGGTACATGGACAACTTTACCCTGTTCGGGCGGAACAAGCGGAAGCTGCGGCGGCTGCGGGAGCTGATCGAGAAATGGCTGGCGGCACACGGCCTGCGGCTGAACGGCAAGTGGCAGCTCTATCCGACGGCAAAGCGGACGGTGGCGGCGCTGGGGTATCGCTTCGGGCGAGGGTATACCCTGCTGCGGAAACGAAACATGGTGCGCCTGAAACATTCTCTTTCCGACTGCCGCCGTGCCATGCGGCGGCACCACGCGATCAAGCCCGCATTGGCGCAGGGGCTTTTATCCAGACTGGGCCAGATGAAGCACTGCAATCACGTCCACTTTTTCCAGAACTATGTGGAGGCGGGTTTGCAGCGGAAATTGAAATGTGTGGTCAGAGAACACGCAAGAAAGGAGCGGGCAAGATGGAATACGTCTACGGAACAAGTGTTATCGGCGGCGTAGAACGGGAAAACCTGAAAATCGTGGGCGGCCCCGCGCTGCGGGAGGGTGAATACCTGACCACGGTGCGGGAGTATGACGACAGCAGCATCACAGACCGCTGCCGCATCGACCGGCACTATCACAGCGACACGGACGAGGACGGGACGCGGTACGACTTCTATACCATCAGCGAGCATTACAGGTATGTGGAAAGGATAAAGGTGATGGAAGAAACGAGAAAAGCAACGGAGATCGCCTTTGTGACGCTGGCGGAGAGCGGAAGCATCGACGCTGTGACTGCGGGGGAGCATAAGAGCCTGTTTGAAACATGGCAGACCGGCGTTGCTTACACGGTGGGGCAGCTACGCAACTGGGGGGACAAGCTGTACAAATGCGTACAGGCGCACACCTCACAGGCTGGATGGGAACCGGACAAGGCTGTGTCGCTTTGGTCGGCGGCATCTGACCCGGCGGAAGAATGGCCGGAATGGAGCCAGCCGGTGGGGGCGCATGACGCTTACGCAAAGGGCGACAAGGTGAGCCACAATGGGAAGCATTGGACATCAACGGCGGATGCCAATGTGTGGGAACCGGGGGTATACGGCTGGACGGAGGCGACGGCGTGAGCAGCCATTTGCAGATCATCGCAGAGCTGGAGGCGCTTGTGGAAATGCAGGCGCGTACCGTCCGGGTGCTGGCGACACGCCTTGCGGAGCTGGGCGACACCGTGACCGGGCGAGACGAGATCGCGGAGGCCGACGAGGCATACCGCAGGGCCATCGGCGGGGACGAATGGCCGGAGTGAAAGCAGGAGGACAGGAAAATGTACATCGACGCGGACACCATCATTAAGGCGGCCAGCCTTTTGGGAGCAAACGGCGCGCTGGTCGCCGCCATTGTTTCCGTGTACAAGGTCATTGAGAGCAACAAAAAGCAGAGCGAGTTCATCAACGCCATTCAGGAGGAGCAGACGCTTATCTGCTATGGCCTGCGCGGCGCGTTGCAGGGGCTTGTGGAGCAGGGGTGCAACGGGCCGTGCAAGGATGCGCTGGACAAACTGAATAAGCACCTGAACAAGAACGCGCACCCGCACATCAAGGAGGACTGACATGGCGGGAAAGCGAACGCAGGCAAAGACGAAAGGCCGGAAGAAGCACATGGGAACCATGGACTTTATTCTGCTGATCGTCTTTTTGTGTCTGACAGTATTCACGATAGCCATGATCGCGCTGTTTACCGTGTACGGCTCTGTACCGGATACGCTGATCACCTGCGTGTTCGCCACGCTGGGCGGCGAGTGCGGCATCCTCGGCTGGATAAAAACCACCAAGGAGAAGAAGCAGGACAGGCGGTGGCAGCTTGCGGACATGAGACGGGAAAAGGAGGAGGCGGAACGGATTGCACAGCAGACAGAAGAACCGTGAGGAGGGATAGATCATGCTGGCAGGAAAGAACAACGAGGAGAAAATCTGGAATTATCTGAAAGGAGCGGGGCTGAACGACTTTGGCACCGCCGGTCTGATGGGAAACCTGTATGCGGAGAGCGGCCTTATCCCGAACAACGTAGAGAACCTATATGAAAAAAGGCTTGGCGTGACCGACGCAAGCTATACGGCGGCGGTGGACAGCGGCAAGTATCAGTTCTTCGCAACGGATAAGGCGGGCTACGGTCTCGCCCAATGGACGTACTGTTCCCGCAAGGCAGAGCTGCTGGACTATGCCCGGTGCTGCCGAAAGAGCATCGGCGATCTGGAAATGCAGCTTGATTTCCTGATGAAAGAGCTGCGGGAGGACTATAAGGTGGTGCTGGCCGTGCTGAAAACGGCTGGAAGCGTCCGGGCAGCATCGGACGCGGTGCTGCTGAAATTTGAGCGCCCGGCAGATCAGAGCGAGGCGGCGCAGGCCCGGCGGGCTGTGTTCGGCCAGAAGTATTACGACAAGTATGCGGCAGGGAGCGCCGCAGGAAGCGGAGGAAAGCCAATGACGGAACAGGAACAGCGGCAGAAGATCGTGAGCATCGCCCAGAGCTACATCGGATGCAAAGAGAGCGACGGAAGCCACAGGAAGATCATCGACCTGTACAACAGTCACAAGCCGCTGGCCCGTGGCTACGCCGTGAAGTACACGGACGCATGGTGCAGCACGTTCGCAAGCGCCGTAGCCATCGCGGCGAGAATGACCGACATCATCCCAACGGAGTGCGGCTGTGAAAAGCACATCGAGCTGTTCAAGAAGCTGGGGAGCTGGCAGGAGAACGACGCTTATGTGCCGAAGCCCGGCGACTATATTTTCTACGACTGGCAGGACAGCGGCGTGGGAGACTGTACCGGCAGCGCCGATCATGTGGGCATCGTGGAAAAGGTCAGCAGGACAAGCATCACCGTCATTGAGGGCAACTACTCCGACAGCGTGAAGCGCCGCACCATTTCTGTGAACGGGCGGTACATTCGCGGCTACGGCGTACCGAAGTACGGCGGAAAGGAGGCGACCGGCGGCGGGACTGCGGCGGACGCTGCACCGGCCAAGGGCGGCGGGTGCAAGGTGGGCGACATCGTGACATTCACCGGCGAGAGGCACTACACCGGCGCAAATAGCACCGTGGGCAAACCGTGCAAGCCGGGCAAGGCCAAGGTGACGCAGGTGTACCAGCCGCTTGTGAGCAGGCATCCGTATCACCTTGTCGCCGTGAGCGGCGGCGGAAGCACCGTGTACGGCTGGGTGGACGCGGCAGACATCAAGACCGAAGCGGCGGCGCTGGCCGTGGGCGATCAGGTGACGATGGACAAGGCTGCCACAGTCTACGGCACCACGCGCAAGTTTTCCTCGTGGGTGTACAGCGCAAAACTGTATGTCCGGGCAATCAGCGGCGACCGCATTTCAGTTTCCACGCTGAAAAGCGGCGCGATCACAGGAAACGTGGACAAGAAATATCTGACGAAAGTGTAAGGAGGTACACACCATGACACAGATCATTCCCGACATCATCAACATTGTCATTGAGGCCATTTTCGCCATCCTCGGCCTGTTCTTCACCGGCGTGGCCATTCCGTGGCTGGTCAAGACCGGCATCCCTTGGTTGAAAGACAAGCGCCTGTACGGCATTGTCACCGTTCTGGTCAAGGCGGCAGAGAAGCAGCGCGAGGCCGGTACGCTGACCATCCCGAAGTACGATTATGTGGTGCAGATGCTTGAAGCAAAGGGCATTAAGGTCACGGCGGAGGTAAAGGCCGTGATCGAGGCGGCGGTTAAGGAACTGGACATCGCCGTGGACAGCGCAATCGGTACGCTGGATGGCGTTTTTGTGGAGGAAACCACCGGCAAGACGGACGGCGAAAAGGAACTGAATAACTGAAATTATCCCCCGGCTGCTATACTCATAGATATAGCGGTCGGGGGATTTTTTGCGCGTTCACAACGAAAAATCAGTTGCGCGGTAAGGAATTTATAGGTATCATAATAAGACAAAAAGCGACAAAGCAAACCGGCGGAGCGGAACGGGCAAGACCCGACACCGCCCGCGCAAAAGCATGAGAGAGGAGGCTTTACAGTGCAGACAGGAGGGCGAACATTTAAGCATCTGACCAAGAACGACAGGCTGCGCATTGAGAAATGGCAGCGCAGGGGCTTGAAGCCGCCGCAGATTGCGGAGAAGCTGCGCGTCCACGTTTCCACCATCTACCGGGAGTTGAAGCGCGGAGAGTATGAGCGGCTGGACGGGGCGACGTGGGAAATGGTGACGGCGTACAGCCCGGACATTGCGGAAGCGCGGTATCAGGAACACTTGCGGGAGAAAGGGCCAGACTTGAAAATCGGCAAAGATCACGAGCTTGCAAACTACATCGAGGCGACAATCGTTGAAAAAGAGTGCAGTCCCGCTGCCGTTCTCGGCTACGCGATGATGGAGGGGCGGATATTCGAGACCTCGGTTTCTGTGACGACGATCTACAGCTACATCAAAAAGGGCCTCTTTCTACAAATCACGCAGGTGGACTTGCCGCGCCACGGGAAGCACAAGCAGGGCTATAAAAAGGTCAAGACCAAGGACGATCAGGCCAGAGCCTCCGCAGGCGACAGCATTGAACAGCGCCCGCCGGAGGTGGAGAGCCGCGAGGAGTTCGGGCATTGGGAGGGCGACACCGTGTACAGCGGAAAGGGCAAGTGCAAGACCACCAGCGCCCTGCTGACCCTGAATGAGCGCAAGACGCGGAAAGACATCATCATAGGAATACCGAACAGAAAGGCGGAAACCGTGGTCAAGGCGCTGGATGCGCTGGAGCGGAAATGCGGAGCCAAGCGGTTCAGGGTAATCTTCAAAAGCATCACATTTGACAACGGCTCAGAGTTTTCGGCGGCGGAGGAACTGGAGCGGAGCGCTGTCAACAAGACCATCCCGCGCACAAAGGTATATTTCTGCCATCCGTATTCTTCGTGGGAACGGGGGAGCAACGAGAACGCCAACAGCATGATCAGGCGGCGGCATCCGAAAGGCACAGATTTCTCTAAGGTCAGCGCGGCGGAGATCGCGGCCACGGAGGAATGGATTAACAACTATCCACGGAAAATCTTCGGGTACAAGAGCAGCGAGGTCATGTTCCAGGAGTGCCTGCGGGAGATCGGGCTGATCGCGTAACAGGAAGAAACCAGCACAGAGGACAATCAAAGGGAGAGGATGTGAGTGGAGCGGAACACGGGGAACAGAACAGGAAAACACGCAGGCTGCCGACCATGGGACATGACGGCGGCCATGTTGGCTTGTCAAAATTAGACAAAACAAGAAGTGAAAAATTGTGCGCATTTAATGCTTGACTTTTGTCAGTCCCTTTCTGTATAAATATGTGCTTTACCTTCCGGTGTTTTTCTGCTATACTGTATGTTTGTTAATGTGGAACATTGTTTGTTCCACCTGATTTGAGAATGGGGGGTGTCCGAATGAAGTATCAGAAATGGCATATCGGTACGGCATCAGAACAGGACACTGCCCTTTTGAAGGAAGCCGGCTACCCCAGTCTGCTGGCCACGGTGCTGGCCGCCCGGGGCATCACCACCTCCGAGGCCGCTGCCGAGGCGCTGGAGCGGGAGACCTCTCTGACGATCTCCCCCATGCTCATGCGGGACATGGACAAGGCGGTGGCCCGGATCCAGAAGGCGCTGGCCAACGATGAGACCATCGCTGTTTTCGGCGATTACGATGTGGACGGCATCACCTCCACGGTGCTGCTTCTGGACTATCTGAAAAACTGCGGCGCCAAGTGCCTGCGCTATATCCCCCGGCGGATCGAGGACGGCTACGGCCTCTCCAAGGACGCCATCCAGGGCCTGCGGGACAAGGGCGCCACCCTGATGATCACCGTGGACTGCGGGATCACCGGCAACGAGGAGATCGACTTTGCCGCATCCATCGGCATGGACGTGGTGGTGACGGATCACCATGAATGTAAGGAAAATCTCCCCAGGGCCGTAGCGGTAGTGGACCCCCACCGTCCGGATGACACCTATCCCTTCAAATATCTGGCTGGCGTGGGCGTGGCGCTGAAGCTGGTGCTGGCTCTGGGCGGACCGGACCGGGAAAACGCCCTGTTCGCCCGGTACTGCACTCTGGCCGCCATCGGCACCATTGCCGACGTCATGCGGATGGAGGGGGAGAACCGCACCATTGTCTCCTGCGGCCTTGCCGCCCTGAACCACACGGATTTTGTGGGCATCCATGCCCTTTTGAAAGAGGCAGGGCTGCTGGGCAAGCCCATCACCTCCATCCAGATCGGCTTCGTTCTCTCCCCCCGGATCAACGCCGCCGGGCGCATGGGGGCTGCGGATCTGGCTGCGGACCTTTTGCAGGAGACCGATCCCGTCAAAGCAGAGGAGCTGGCCAAGCAGCTATGCGACCTGAACCGGGAGCGGCAGGCGGTGGAGCAGTCCATCTGCGCCGATGCCATCGCCCAGATCGAGCGGCTGCGGCCGGAGGAACGGAACGCGCTGGTGCTTTCCAGTGAGGAATGGCATCAGGGCGTGGTGGGCATCGTAGCCTCCCGTCTCAGTGAAAAATACGCCGCCCCCAGCTTCATGATCCATCTGAAGGACGGCTCCGGCAAGGGCTCCTGCCGCTCTTACGGCGGGG
>ENA-ORSG01000610-ORSG01000610.1-human-gut-metagenome-genome-assembly--contig:-NODE-610-length-31443-cov-7.802536_pt1 | contig 31443 bp, 20 predicted proteins | sample MGYA00242189_ERZ509156 | MGnify/ENA primary metagenome ERZ509156 (study PRJEB26280, sample SAMEA2338666) | human gut metagenome | biome: human gut; feature: human-associated habitat; material: faeces...
TTTTTATACAAATATGTCAAAGAACGCTTGAATTTGACTTTTTACACAACCTCCTGGGAGGAGGGGTGCCCAAAGGGCGGGGTGGTAGGTGAAGCAAGAAATACATATAAATCATATACATAAGGAATTCTTTTTTCATCTACCACCTCCCCCTACGGGTACTCCTCCTCCGACGGAGGAGGAGAATTAAGATAGTATTACTTAATTTTTTGATTCATCGCAATACCGTTTAAACTTAATCCCACTAAGAGATTATTTATACTCCGCCCACGATTTAATTGCCAGATCATCCAGCGTCATCGTACAGAAAGCATTGATGAAAGCACTTGCCAGGCGGGCATTTGTAATCAGCGGAACATTCAGGTCGATAGCGGCACGACGAATCTTATATCCGTTACTCAACTCACCCGCAGTGAGGTTCTTCGGAATATTCACCACCATGTCGATCTCCTTTTTGTGCAGCATATCCAACGCTTGCGGCTGTTGGTTAGTCTCACTGGGCCAATACACCTGCGTATTCTCCACCCCATTCTCCGTAAGGAACTTACTGGTACCTCCCGTTGCAAAGAGCATATACCCTTTTTGCTGAAGCAGACGGGCAGCGGAAAGCATTTCCACCTTCTGTTTCGGTGTACCGGTAGAAAGCAGGATATTTTTCTTCGGTATGCGGTAGCCTACAGAAAGCATAGCCTTCAGTACGGCACAGGACGTATCACTTCCGATACAACCAACCTCACCTGTAGATGCCATATCCACACCCAACACCGGGTCGGCCTTTTGCAAACGATTGAAAGAGAACTGACTGGCCTTGATGCCTACATAGTCCAGTTCAAAGAGATTCTTATTCGGCTTTTCTACCGGAAGCCCTAACATCACCTTCGTAGCCAGTTCGATAAGATTAATCTTCAGCACCTTGCTGACGAACGGGAAACTACGGGATGCGCGCAGGTTACATTCAATCACCTTGATGTCATTCTCACGGGCCAGATACTGGATATTGAACGGACCGGAGATATTCAGTTCGCGTGCAATCTCACGACTGATACGCTTAATGCGGCGTACCGTCTCCACATAAAGCTTCTGAGGCGGAAATTGAATCGTAGCATCGCCCGAATGCACTCCGGCAAACTCAATATGTTCAGAGATAGCGTATGCCACAATTTCTCCATTCTGTGCCACCGCATCCATCTCCACCTCCTTGGCATGTTCGATGAATTGGCTGACAACCACCGGATGCTTCTTTGATACATTGGCCGCAAGTTGCAGGAAGCGTTCCAGTTCTTCCTGATTGGAACAAACGTTCATTGCAGCACCTGAAAGTACGTATGACGGACGCACAAGTACCGGGAAACCTACTTCTTCCACAAACTCGTTGATGTCGTCCATGCTCGTAAGCTCGCGCCAGCGAGGCTGGTCTACGCCGATACGATCCAGCATGGCAGAGAACTTCTCACGGTCTTCGGCATTGTCAATGCTTTTGGCGGAAGTACCGAGTATAGGCACCTTCTGCGCATCCAGACGCAGGGCAAGGTTATTCGGTATCTGACCACCGGTAGAAACAATCACCCCATGCGGATTTTCCAGTTCAAGAATATCCATTACCCGTTCGAAGGTAAGTTCGTCGAAGTAGAGGCGGTCGCACATATCATAGTCCGTAGATACGGTTTCAGGATTATAGTTGATCATAACGCTGCGATACCCTTCTTTACGGATGGTATTCAGTGCCTGTACACCACACCAGTCAAACTCTACGGAAGACCCGATACGATACGCACCGGAACCGAGTACAACAATAGATTTACGGTCGCCGAGATAATGAACATCATTAGCGATGCCACTATACGTCAGATACAGGTAATTAGTCTGTGCAGGATATTCGGCAGCAAGAGTGTCTATTTGCTTCACCACAGGGACAATGCCAACGCTCTTACGATGATTGCGTACATAGAGGATACCGTCTTCCATGTCTCCTTCATAACCGATGGCGCGAGCTATCTGGAAATCGGAGAAACCTTGTACCTTGGCTTTTTTCAGCAATTCCAAAGGCAGATCGGCTATCTGTTTGTGGTTCTTACTCCACTGTTCCAACTCTTTACTGGTGTTCATTATGTTCATCAGCTTCTCCAGGAACCACTTATCGATCTTCGTCAGTTCGTGCACCTGATCAACGGTATATCCGGCACGGAAAGCTTTGGATATGACGAAGATACGCTTGTCCGTCGGTTCACGGAGCGCCTTGTCTATATCAGAGATAACAAGTTCCTTATTCTCTACGAAACCATGCATCCCCTGTCCTATCATACGCAGACCTTTCTGAATGGCTTCTTCAAAAGTACGGCCGATAGCCATCACCTCGCCTACTGACTTCATGCTGGAACCCAGTTCCTTGTCTACACCATGGAACTTACCCAAGTCCCAACGGGGTATTTTACAGACCACATAATCCAATGCAGGTTCAAAGAAAGCACTTGTGGTTTTCGTTACAGAATTCTTCAGGTCGAACAATCCGTAGCCAAGACCGAGTTTTGCAGCAACGAAAGCAAGCGGATACCCCGTAGCTTTAGAAGCCAGAGCAGAAGAACGGCTCAAGCGGGCATTTACTTCAATCACTCTATAATCCTCACTTTCAGGATCATAAGCATACTGCACATTACATTCTCCTACAATACCGATATGGCGAATGATACGGATAGCAAGTTCGCGCAACTTATGATAATCGGAGTTACTGAGCGTCTGAGACGGAGCGATAACAATGGACTCTCCCGTATGGATACCCAGCGGGTCGAAGTTCTCCATGTTACAAACGGTGATACAGTTGTCAAAGCGGTCGCGCACCACCTCATACTCCACTTCTTTCCATCCACGCAAGGATTTTTCCACAAGCACCTGCGGGGAGAAGGAGAAAGCTTTCTCAACCAACACATCCAGTTCTTCTTCATTGTCACAGAAGCCGGAACCCAGTCCGCCAAGCGCGTATGCAGCGCGGACAATCACCGGATAACCCAATTCGGCAGCAGCACGACGGGCATCAATGGCATTTTCTACGGCTTCGCTTTTAATAGTCTTTACATTGATTTCATTCAGCTTATGCACGAAAATCTCACGGTCTTCCGTATCGATAATGGCTTGTACGGGAGTACCAAGAACTTTTACACCATATTTCTCAAAAACTCCGTCTTTGTAGAGGGCAACACCGCAGTTCAGTGCCGTTTGTCCACCAAAGGCAAGCATAACGCCATCCGGACGTTCTTTTTCGATGACTTTCTCTACAAAATAAGGAGTGACAGGCAGGAAATAAATCTGGTCGGCAACGCCTTCCGAAGTCTGCACAGTAGCGATATTCGGGTTGATAAGAACGGTGTAGATACCTTCTTCTTTCAAGGCTTTGAGTGCCTGGCTGCCGGAGTAGTCGAACTCACCTGCCTCGCCGATTTTCAGTGCACCGGAACCGAGTAGCAGGACTTTCTTTATATTGTTTTCTTTCATTTCTATTTATTCATTATATTTCTAAAATCTATCTCAATTCTCCTCCTTCTGGAAGGAGGAGTACCCCAACGGGGGGGGGGAGGTGGTAGGTAAAGCAATAAAATACCTATGGATTATAAGGCTAAGGAATTTTTTTACCTACCACCCCGCCCTTTGGGCACCCCTCCTCCGTCGGAGGAGGGGAATTTAGATACTATTTTACAGCAGTTTCACGAACTCATCAAACAAAAACTCCGTATCCGTCGGCCCGCTGGCAGCTTCCGGATGGAATTGTGCAGAGAACCAAGGATTCCGTTTATGTTTAATGCCCTCATTAGACCCGTCGTTCATATTGATGAACAGCGGTTCCCAATCTTCCGTCAGCGTAGTGTTGTCCACTGCATAACCATGATTCTGCGAAGTGATGAAGCAACGCTCCGTGCCCACCATACGCACCGGCTGGTTGTGACTGCGATGACCATATTTCAGCTTGTATATCTTTGCTCCTCCTGCCTTACTCAGCAACTGATTTCCCATGCAGATACCGAAGATAGGTAGTTTTTCATTCTTCATTGCCCGGCGGATATTCTGCACCGCAGCATCACAGGTATCCGGATCACCCGGGCCGTTACTGATGAAAAGTCCGTCGAACTCCAGTTCATTATAATCATAATCCCAAGGCACACGGATGACTTCCACATCACGCTTCAGCAGACAGCGAAGAATATTAGTCTTCACTCCACAATCCACCAGGACTACTTTCTTCTTACCCGCACCTTCGTTGTACCGGATTATCTCCTTGCAACTCACCTTATCCACATAGTTCACCCCCGCATACACGGCATCGGGCACATTCTCCGGTTCATCGTCAAAGACGATCTTACCCATCATCACGCCATGTTCGCGGAGCACCTTTGTCAGCTCACGCGTATCGATACCTGTGATGCCCGGCACCTGTTCACGCTTCAGCCAATCAGCAAGGCTTTCCACAGCGTTCCAATGGCTAAAGTCCTCACTATAATCACTTACAATGATGGCTTCCGCATGGATACGTTCACTTTCCATAAAGGTAGCCAGTCCATTCGGTTCGATAGTGAAAGGCGGCACACCATAATTGCCCACCAACGGATAAGTGAGCGTCATCAACTGTCCGGCATACGAGGGGTCAGTCAAGCTCTCGGGATACCCCGTCATAGCTGTGTTGAAAACCACCTCTCCCGCTACCGGCTTTTCGTAGCCAAACGACTTGCCGTGGAAGCGGCTCCCGTCGTCGAGGATAAGAGTTACATTTCTCATGTTAGTTAGTGATTAGTGCTTAGTGATAAGCAATTAACGTTAATCACTTATCACTAAACACTATTTCGTTAAAATTGATATACTTGTTCTATATAGTCAATAAAGGCATTATTCAGCATCTTCACCCCGCCCGGCGTAGGATAATCACCGCTGAAATACCAGTCTCCCCGATGATTGGGACAAGCCTCATGCAGCCCCTCCAACGGTTGGTATACGATTTCCACCTTCGCCTTTGTTCCGGCAGGTGTCAGCAGTTCCACCATCTTGGCGGAGATTTCCTCGTCAGTAAAGGGTGCATAGATATCCTTCACATAGTTCACCATTTGCTCCTTCGGCAACCCTACCTGGTCTTTCGATTTGCGGTAGGCAGTGGCAATCACATCTTTCATATCCCGGTCTTTCAGCAACTCGATGGCCGCTTTGAAAGCAATGAATTCACTCATCTTTGCCATATCGATGCCGTAATAATCAGGATAACGTACCTGTGGGGAAGAAGAAACAATCACAATCTTCTTGGGACCCAGACGATCGAGAATACCGATGATACTCTGTTTCAGAGTGGTTCCGCGTACAATGGAGTCGTCGATAATGACAAGATTGTCCACACCCGGCACCAGACTGCCATAGGTGATATCATACACGTGCGCAGCCAAGTCATTGCGGCTGTTTCCTTCTGCAATAAACGTGCGCAGTTTGATATCCTTGATGGCTACCTTTTCGCTACGGATACGGCGGGAAAGTATCTGTTCCAACTCCTCCAGACTGGGACTATGTCCCAAGGAAGCGATCTGTTGCACTTTCTCTTCATTCAGATAATCATCCAGTCCCTGCAACATGCCGTAGAACGCAACTTCCGCTGTATTCGGAATAAAGGAAAACACAGTATGGTCAAGGTCTTTATTGATGGCTTTCAATATGTTAGGTATCAGTTTCTCACCCAATAGTTTACGTTCCCTGTAAATATCCACATCACTACCTCGTGAGAAATAAATACGTTCGAAAGAACAGGGTTTCACCTCGCGTACTTTATTGATTTGGGTGGTGCGCAGCTTGCCTGTCTTGTTAATCAGCAAGGCTTGTCCGGGCATCAATTCCTTAATGCTGACTGCCGGCACATTGAAAGCGGTTTGTATCACAGGACGTTCGCTGGCAAGCACTGCCACTTCATCATCCTGATACCAGAATGCGGGGCGGATTCCCCACGGGTCGCGCACGGCAAACGATTCACCGCTTCCCGTCAGTCCGCATATCACATAGCCTCCGTCCCACTCCTTGCTCGAAGTACGCAGCACGTTTGCCAGATCCATATGATCTTCTATATAGTGAGTCACGCCCATGCCTGTCAATCCTTCCGCTTCGGCAAGATTGAAGAGGCGCTCCACTTCACGGTCGAGACGGTGTCCCACTTGTTCCAGCATGATGTACGTATCGGCATACTTCCGCGGATGCTGGCCGATAGCAGTGATACGTGCAAAGATCTCATCCACGTTCGTCATGTTAAAATTGCCGCAAAGAGCGAGATTCTTAGCCCGCCAGTTGTTACGCCTCAGGAAAGGGTGCACATAGGAAATGCCGCTCTTTCCGGTAGTGGAATAGCGCAAGTGCCCCATGTAAGCCTCGCCCGCAAAAGGGAGGTATTTCTTAGCGTAATCCGCATCATGAAGCTGCTCTTTTGTCAGATCCTTAAAGTTGCTTTGCACCGTACCGAATATCTCGGTAATGGCACCCGAACCGAGTGCACGCTCACGGAACATATACTCCTCACCGGGATTTGCTTCCAGCTTTACGCAAGCCATACCGGCGCCTTCTTGTCCGCGGTTGTGCTGTTTCTCCATCAGAAGATAGAGTTTGTTCAAACCGTACATCCATGTGCCGTACTTCTGTTCATAGTATTCCAGAGGTTTCAGCAGGCGTATCATGGCAACACCACATTCATGCTTCAGTTCTTCCATCAGTTCATTTACAATTTACAATGTACAAAGTACAATTTATCGTTTACTATTTATTTCGTATTACCCTCTTTATTCCACTGTGACGCTCTTCGCCAAGTTTCTCGGCTGATCCACATCCATCCCTTTGCATACTGCGATATGATAGGCCAGTAACTGCAACGGTACTGTAGTAATTAACGGGTCGAGGCACTCGATTGTTTCCGGCAACTCGATACAAGTATCGGCAATCTTGCTGATAACCGTATCCCCTTTTGTCACCAGGGCAATCACTTTGCCCTTACGCGCCTTGATTTCCTGTATGTTACTCAATACTTTCTCATAAAGCCCGTTCTGTGTAGCAATCACTACCACCGGCATTTCAGCATCTACCAGTGCGATAGGCCCGTGCTTCATTTCAGCAGCCGGATAACCCTCGGCATGGATATAAGAGATTTCTTTCAGCTTCAACGCACCTTCCAGGGCTACGGGATACGAATATCCGCGTCCCAGATAGATAAAGTTATGCGCATACGTGAAGATCTTGGAAAGCTCTGCAATGCTGCCATTCAGCTTCAGCACTTCTTTCATCTTATCAGGAATGCGGTTCAGCTCCTGCACAATGGCAAGGAATTGCCCCTCATCTATCGTATTCTTCTCCTTGGCAAGCGTCAGCGCCAGCATGGTGAGCACTGTCACCTGTCCTGTAAACGCTTTGGTGGAAGCCACTCCAATTTCGGGACCTACGTGTATATAAGAACCCGTATGCGTAGCCCTCGGAATAGACGAACCAATCGCATTACAGATGCCATAGATAAATGCCCCATGACTCCGCGCCAGTTCCACAGCTGCCAGTGTATCCGCCGTCTCGCCACTTTGCGAAATCGCAATCACCACATCCTTACTGTCTATCACCGGATCACGGTAACGGAATTCCGAAGCATACTCCACTTCCACCGGAATGCGGCATAGACTTTCTATCAGATGCTTTCCGATAAGCGCCGCATGCCAGGAAGTACCGCACGCCACGATGATGAAACGTTTGGCTGCCAGCAGGCGGTCTTTGTTATCAATCACTGCGGAAAGCACCACATTTGTACTTTCTACATTGATACGTCCGCGCATACAGTCGTGAATGCAATCGGGCTGTTCAAAAATCTCTTTCAGCATAAAGTGCGGATAACCACCCTTTTCCAACTGTCCCAGGTTCAGCGCCACCGTCTTCACTTCGTGCGGACATTCCACATTTTTCAGGTTCACCACCTTCAGTTTCTCTCCGCGGCGGATGACGGCGATCTCTTCATCTTCCAAATATACGACTTTATCTGTATACTCCACAATCGGCGTAGCATCCGAAGCCAGGAAAAACTCATCTTCACCGATACCTACCACCAATGGACTACTCTTGCGGGCTGCTATAATCTCATCCGGATTGTCCTTATCCAGCACGGCAATAGCATAAGCGCCGATTACTTCACGCAACGCTAATTGCACAGCAGTCAGCAAATCTGTATTTTTGGATTTCTGGATGAATTCTATCAGTTGCACCAATACTTCGGTGTCTGTACTGCTTTTGAATGAATAGCCTTTGGCCTGAAGTTTTTCTTTAAGGACGGCGTAGTTTTCGATGATGCCGTTGTGGATGAGAGCGAGATGTTCGGAAGAGGAATAATGAGGATGGGCGTTAGCGGAGCAAGGTTCCCCGTGCGTAGCCCAACGGGTATGGGCAATTCCGATGTTACCGGAAATATCTTTTTGAGTAACGAAAGTTTCCAGTTCCGAAACCTTACCTTTCGTTTTGTAAACGTTCAACTGTCGGTTATCACTGATTAATGCTACCCCTGCACTATCATATCCGCGATACTCTAATCGCTTCAATCCTTTGATAAGAATGGGGTAGGCTTTCTTTTGACCAATATAGCCTACGATTCCACACATACTAATTAATATTTGATTTTGCGCTGCAAAGATATAAAAACCCGAGAACATAAAGTTAATGTTTTGCCTATTTATTTATCAAAAGAATAGAAAAAAGTTATTTTCTTGTCAAAAAGTTAAAGAAAACAAACTTATTAAAGCAAAAGGAGTAATTTTACAAATTCAAAGCAAGCAATGGAATTCTAGTTTTATATTGAAAGGAGATAACGGAAAAATCTTCCAATCCGATAAAGAGTGTCGTTTTTCAAGGTTGCCAAATTGCCAAAAAGCCAAATTGCCAAGGCCAAAGGAAAAGGCCAAAGGAAAAGGCCAATAAGATAAAAAGAACCTGTTGGCGGAATTAATTCATAATGGAAAAGTAATGAATAAAAGTGATTAAACAGTACTATCTCAATTCTCCTCCTCCGTCGGAGGAGGAGTACCCGAAGGGGGAGGTGGTAGGTGAGAAAAGAATTCCTTATTGATATGATTCATCGGTATTTCTTGCTTTACCTACCACCCTGCCCTCTGGGCACCCCTCCTCCGACGGAGGAGGGGAATTGAGATACTCTATTTACTCAAGATACTCTATTTACACAATATTGAGATACTCTATTTACTTAATGTAGAAATACTCATTTTATTCATACCCGGAAGAAAGAAATCAATTCTGCCAACGGGTAAAGAGACTAAATCCATGTCAATCCCATATCAACACTGTATCAAGTCCGTACCATCTCCGTATCTATAGGAATGGACTTGGTACGGAGTTGGTATGGACTTGACACGGAGTTGGTACGGACTTGGTTATATCCGGATAAGGATGAAACAAAAAAAATGTCATGCACTTCCCTTTTGGCTATTTGGCATTATGGCAATATGGCAATTTCTCGAACGAGGGAAAGGCGTACTTACAATACAGAATATAAACCACGCATTTTACTTCAATTCAAAACACAAAAGCATATATTTTATTTCAATTTAAAATACATCTCCAATAAACAGATATTTTGCAAGTCACAAAAACCCACATTATTGTACCAATTTGAAATTAAATCAATACTTTTGCCAAACATTTTGATAGCAATAATAGGTATTACTACAGAATAAAGTAAACTTAAAAAGATGAAAGAAGAACTTTTTAACAACGAAACAAAGAGAAAAGCCGGACAACAGGGAAGGGAAGAAAGCCAACATCCTGTATATCAACGACAGCCCAGGCAGTTGGGCTTGTATGATGCAGAGAACGAGCATGACGCTTGTGGTGTCGGTATGTTAGTGAACATCCACGGAGGCAAGTCACACGAACTGGTAGAGTCTGCATTGAAGGTGTTGGAGAACATGCGTCACCGGGGCGCCGAAGGTGCAGATAACAAAACCGGAGACGGTGCCGGCATCCTGCTGCAAATCCCGCACGAGTTTATTCTTTTGCAGGGTATTCCTGTCCCCGAGAAAGGAAAATACGGTACAGGTCTTCTCTTTCTGCCGAAAGATGAGAAAGATCAAGGTGCTATCTTAAGTATTATCATCGAAGAGATTGAAAAAGAAGGATTGACATTGATGCACCTGCGCAATGTGCCCACTTGTCCAGAAATTCTGGGAGAATCGGCACTTGCCAACGAACCGGATATCAAACAGATTTTCATCACCGGATTTACGGAAAGCGAGACAGCCGACCGTAAACTCTATCTCATAAGAAAAAGAATAGAAAACAAAGTACGCAAATCCGATATTGCCACGCACGAAGATTTCTACGTTGTCTCCCTATCCACGAAGAACATCATCTATAAAGGTATGCTCTCTTCACTGCAACTGCGAGGCTACTTCCCCGATCTGACAAACCCCTACTTCACCAGCGGCATAGCACTGGTGCACTCCCGCTTCAGCACCAACACCTTCCCTACCTGGGGACTGGCACAACCGTTCCGCCTCCTGGCCCACAACGGCGAAATCAACACCATCCGCGGCAACCGGGGTTGGATGGAAGCCCGTGAAAGTGTGCTCTCCTCTCCCGTCTTGGGCGACATCAGGGAGATACGCCCCATCATTCAGCCGGGGATGAGCGACAGTGCCTCACTAGACAATGTTTTGGAATTCCTCGTTATGTCAGGCCTCAGCCTGCCGCATGCCATGGCCATGCTAGTACCGGAATCTTTCAATGAAAAGAATCCTATCAGCGAAGATCTGAAAGCATTCTATGAATACCACTCCATCCTGATGGAACCGTGGGACGGTCCTGCCGCCTTGCTGTTCAGCGACGGACGTTTTGCGGGCGGTATGCTCGACCGTAACGGATTGCGTCCTGCACGCTATCTGATTACGCACAACGATATGATGGTAGTGGCCAGCGAAGTGGGCGTGATGGATTTCGAACCGGGAGACATCAAAGAAAAGGGACGCCTGCAACCGGGTAAGATACTACTGGTAGATACCGAAAAAGGCGAAATCTACTACGACGGAGAATTGAAAAAACAGTTGGCCGAAGCCAAGCCTTACCGCAGTTGGCTGGCAACGAACCGCATCGAACTGGATGAGCTGAAAAGCGGCCGTAAGGTAGCGCACACTGTGCCCGATTACGAGAGGATGCTGCGTACCTTCGGCTATTCCAAGGAAGATGTGGAGCGGCTCATCGTTCCGATGTGTACCACGGGTGCCGAGCCTATCAACTCAATGGGGAATGATACGCCGCTTGCCGTGCTTTCAGATAAGCCGCAACTACTGTACAACTACTTCCGCCAACAGTTTGCACAAGTCACCAATCCGCCTATCGACCCGATACGCGAGGAACTGGTAATGTCACTGACGGAATATATCGGCGCCGTGGGCATGAACATCCTGACACCCAGCGAAAGCCATTGTAAGATGGTGCGCCTCAACCATCCCATCCTGAGCAATGCACAACTGGATATTCTTTGCAACATCCGCTACAAAGGTTTCAAAACAGTGAAACTACCCTTGTTGTTTGAAGTAGCAAAGGGCCGCGCCGGATTGCAGGAAGCACTCACAGCACTTTGCAAGCAAGCGGAAGAGTCCGTCAGCGAAGGGGTGAACTACATTATATTGAGCGACCGTGATGTGGATGCCACTCATGCGGCTATCCCCTCCCTGCTGGCAGTAAGCGCAGTGCACCACCACCTTATCTCCGTGGGTAAACGTGTGCAGACGGCATTGGTCGTGGAAAGCGGTGAAATACGCGAGGTGATGCACGCAGCCCTGTTACTGGGATTTGGCGCCAGCGCCCTGAACCCTTACATGGCATTTGCCGTGATCGACAAGCTGGTGGCGAAGAAAGAAATCCAATTGGATTATGCCACAGCCGAAAAGAAATATGTCAAATCCATCTGCAAGGGATTGTTCAAGATCATGAGTAAGATGGGTATCAGTACCATCCGCTCGTATCGGGGAGCAAAAATATTCGAAGCCGTAGGTTTGAGTGAAGAGCTCAGCAATGCTTATTTCGGCGGGTTGAGATCCACAATAGGCGGTATCCGGTTGGATGAAGTGGCACGCGATGCAATCGCATTCCACGATGCAGGTTTTGCCGCACAGGTAGACGGATTACTCCCCAACAACGGTTTGTATGCTTTCCGTAAAGACGGAGAAAAACATGCCTGGAACCCGGAAACCATTTCTACCTTGCAACTTGCCACACGCTTGGGCAGCTATAAGAAGTTCAAAGAATTTACCAGTCTGGTAGATGGAAAAGAAGCGCCTATCTTCCTGCGCGATTTCCTGGATTTCCGCCGTGCCCCCATTTCTATAGATAAGGTTGAACCGGTAGAAAGCATCATGCACCGCTTTGTGACGGGTGCCATGAGTTACGGGTCTATCAGCAAAGAAGCGCATGAGGCAATGGCCATTGCCATGAACCGGATTCACGGACGCAGCAACACAGGTGAGGGCGGCGAAGACAGCGCACGCTTCACGCCCCGCGAAGACGGAACCAGTCTGCGTAGCGCCATCAAGCAGGTAGCTTCGGGACGTTTCGGCGTAACAACGGAGTATCTGGTGAATGCCGATGAAATACAAATCAAAGTGGCACAAGGGGCCAAACCGGGTGAAGGCGGTCAGTTACCGGGCTTTAAAGTAGATCAGGTGATTGCGAAAACGCGCCATTCCATTCCTGGCATTTCATTGATTTCTCCCCCGCCCCATCACGACATTTATTCCATCGAAGACCTGGCACAGTTGATCTTCGACCTGAAGAATGTAAATCCTCGTGCCAAGATCAGTGTGAAGCTGGTAGCCGAAAGCGGTGTAGGAACCATTGCCGCCGGAGTGGCCAAAGCAAAAGCAGACCTTATCGTCATCTCCGGTGCGGAAGGTGGTACGGGCGCCTCTCCTGCCTCCAGCATCCGCTATGCCGGTATCTCTCCTGAACTGGGACTAAGCGAGACGCAACAGACTCTTGTACTGAACGGTCTGCGCGGGCAAGTGATGCTGCAAGTGGACGGGCAATTGAAAACCGGTCGCGACATCGTACTGATGGCGATGCTGGGTGCCGAAGAGTTCGGTTTTGCAACCAGCGCTTTGATTGTACTGGGTTGCGTCATGATGCGCAAATGCCATCAGAACACCTGCCCTGTGGGTGTGGCAACGCAAAACGAGGAACTTCGCCGGCGCTTCCACGGACGCAGCGAATACCTGGTGAACTTCTTCACTTTCCTGGCGCAGGAAGTGCGGGAATATCTCGCCGAAATCGGTGTGGAACGTATGGATGATATCATCGGACGCACGGATCTTATTATCCGCAAGTCAGAAAACGAATCGCCCAAGCAATCCCTAATTAGTTTCGACAAAATACTGGCACGTGTCGATAATGGTGCAGCCATCCGCCACACCATCGACCAGCAACACGGCATCGACCACGTAAAAGACGTTGAAATGCTGCATGCCGCTGCCGAAGCTCTGGAAAACCAGAAAGAAATCTCACTGGAATATACGATTGCCAATACGGATCGTGCTTGCGGAGCTATGCTTTCGGGTACCATTGCCGCGAAGTACGGTGAAGCGGGACTGCCGGAACATACGTTGAACGTAAAGTTCAAAGGTTCTGCAGGACAAAGTTTCGGTGCCTTCCTTGTACCGGGTGTTAACTTCAAGCTGGAAGGTGAAGCGAACGATTACCTCGGCAAAGGCCTTTCGGGTGGACGGATTGCCGTATTACCTCCGGTACGCTCTAACTTCCAGGCCGAAAAGAATACGATTGCAGGAAACACCTTGCTCTATGGCGCAACCAGTGGTGAAGTTTACATCAATGGGCGCGTAGGCGAACGTTTTGCTGTCCGCAATTCCGGTGCCATTGCCGTAGTAGAGGGTGTAGGTGATCATTGTTGCGAGTACATGACGGGCGGTCGTGTGGTAGTCCTCGGGGCAACAGGGCGCAACTTCGCAGCCGGTATGTCGGGCGGTGTAGCTTATGTATGGAATAAGGATGGAAACTTCGATTATTTCTGTAACATGGAAATGGTGGAACTAAGCCTCATCGAAGAAGCCTCCTATCGTAAAGAGTTGCACGAACTCATCCGTCAGCACTACCTCTATACAGGCTCCAACCTGGCACGCACTATGCTTGATGACTGGAACCGATATGTGGATGAGTTTATCCAGATAGTCCCCATCGAGTACAAGAAGGTACTGCAAGAAGAGCAAATGCGGAAACTGCAACAGAAGATTGCAGAGATGCAGAGAGATTATTAAGAGATTTATGATTTTATGACTTGCCGGACGGTATCATAAAGGCATGCCATAGCGTAAGCCTAAGCAGAGATCATAAACCTGAAATCATAAATCCAAAAATAAATTACAAATCATAAATCTAAAAATGGCAGATCCAAAAGCATTCTTAAACATACCACGACAGGAAGCGGGATACCGTCCTGTCCACGAACGTATCACCGACTTCAGTCAGGTGGAGCAAACTTTAAACAGTCACGAACGTAAACTCCAGGCATCACGTTGCATGGATTGCGGTGTACCCTTCTGTCACTGGGCATGCCCGTTGGGCAATAAACAACCTGAATTTCAAGATGCACTTTATAAAGGTAAATGGCGCGAAGCATACGAAGTGCTCGCCGCCACAAACGACTTCCCCGAATTTACCGGACGCATCTGTCCGGCACTGTGCGAAAAGTCGTGTGTACTGAAGCTTTCGTGCGATGAACCTGTCACCATTCGTGAAAACGAGGCGGCTATTGCCGAAGCGGCTTTTCGCGAAGGTTACATCGTGCCCATTCAACCCGAACGTAATGGAAAGCGGGTTGCCATCATCGGTGCAGGTCCTGCGGGACTCTCCGCTGCCTGCCGGCTGAATGCTAAAGGCTATGAAGTGACTCTTTTTGACAGCAAACCCATGCCCGGCGGATTACTGCGCTATGGTATTCCTAATTTTAAACTCGATAAGGCAGTAATCGATCGCCGGATGGGAGTGCTTGAAGCCGAAGGCATCAAGTTCGAAATGGGCGTAACGGTAGATGTACAGAACCTCCCCGCGGGCTTTGATGCCTACTGCATCTGCACCGGGACGCCGCAGGCACGCGACCTCAACATCCCCGGACGCGAACTGAAAGGTATTTATCTTGCCCTCGAAATGCTGTCCCAGCAAAATCATATCCTCGATGGAGAAACGTTCCCCAAAGACCGTCTGGTAAATGCCAAGGGCAAACGGGTTCTCGTCATCGGTGGCGGTGATACAGGATCAGACTGTATCGGTACGAGTATCCGCCAGGGAGCCGTGAGTGTGACACAGATTGAAATCATGCCACAGCCTCCCGTAGGTCACAATGACGCTACTCCTTGGCCGCAATGGCCCATTGTACTGAAGACGACTTCAAGTCACGAAGAAGGTTGCACGCGCCGCTGGTCACTGGCATCCAATCAGTTTATTGGCAAGAATGGAAAAGTCTGCGGTGTAGAGGTGGAAGAAGTGGAATGGATTCCGGCTCAGGATGGAGGACGCCCTACCATGAAACCTACCGGAAAGAAGGAAGTGATAGACGCCGATATGGTGCTTCTAGCCATGGGCTTCCTGAAACCGGAACAACCGGAATTTCCGGAAAATGTATTCGTAGCAGGTGATGCGGCACGTGGTGCCAGCCTTGTGGTGCATGCACTGGCGGACGGACGGAGAGTGGCAGAACGGATAGACAAGTATTTGAGTAACTAACCCCTAATCACTAAGTATCATGTGTGGAATCGTAGGTATCTTCAATATCAAATCTCAATCCCAGGAATTGAGAAACAAAGCGCTTCGAATGGCGCAGAAAATCCGTCATCGCGGACCGGACTGGAGTGGTATTTATGTAGGCGGTAGTGCCATCCTGGCTCACGAACGTCTTTCCATCGTCGATCCGGAAAGTGGCGGACAACCATTGTATTCTCCGGATGGCAAGCAAATCCTTGCCGTCAACGGTGAAATCTATAATCATCGGGAAATCCGTTCCCGCTATGCCGACAAGTATGCTTTCCGTACAGGATCGGACTGTGAAGTCATCCTCGCATTATATAAGGATAAAGGCATTCATTTCCTCGAAGAATTGAACGGTATCTTCGCCTTTGCCCTTTACGATGAGGAAGCAGACGATTATCTGATTGCCCGTGACCCTATCGGGGTAATCCCTCTTTATATCGGTCGTGACGACCAGGGACATATCTACGTCGGTAGCGAACTGAAAGCTCTCGAAGGTTTCTGTGATATCTACGAGCCTTTTCTGCCCGGACATTACTTCTGGGGACGTGAAGGAAAAATGCATCGTTGGTATCAACGCCCCTGGACCGATTATGCCGCCGTCAAAGCCAATGACACCACCGCCCGCCGGGCTACCCAACCAGAAATCAACAGCGTAAAACTCGCCCTTGAAGCTGCCGTGCAACGCCAGTTAATGTCCGATGTTCCTTACGGTGTTCTGCTCAGTGGTGGTCTCGACTCTTCCGTCATTTCTGCCATTGCCAAGAAGTATGCCCGCAAGCGCATTGAAACTGATAACCAGAGCGAAGCCTGGTGGCCTCAACTCCACTCCTTCGCCGTCGGCCTGCGCGGTGCACCGGACTTAATTAAAGCCCGTGAAGTGGCGGAATATATCGGCACTGTTCACCATGAAATCAATTATACCATTCAGGAAGGACTTGATGCCTTGCGTGATGTCATCTACTTTATCGAAACATACGATGTTACCACTGTACGTGCTTCCACACCGATGTACCTGTTGGCACGTGTCATCAAGTCTATGGGTATCAAAATGGTGCTTAGTGGCGAAGGTGCCGATGAGGTTTTCGGTGGTTATCTATACTTCCACAAAGCCCCCACACCGCAGGCTTTCCACGAAGAAACGATCCGTAAGCTCTCCAAGCTGCACCTGTACGACTGTCTGCGTGCCAATAAGAGCCTTTCTGCCTGGGGTGTGGAAGGTCGTGTTCCCTTCCTCGATAAAGAGTTCCTGGATGTGGCAATGAACCTCAGCCCTGCCGTCAAGATGTGTCCGGGCAAAGAAGTGGAGAAACGCATTGTGCGCGAAGCTTTTCAAGATATGCTGCCTCAGAGTGTTGCCTGGCGGCAAAAAGAGCAATTTTCCGATGGCGTCGGTTACAATTGGATTGATACATTGAAAGCCATTACTTCGGCCGCCGTCACCGACCATCAGATGGAACATGCCGCCGAACGGTTTCCCATCAATCCGCCACAGAATAAGGAGGAATATTACTATCGTAGCATTTTCGAAGAGCACTTCCCCAGTCAGTCGGCTGCCCGAAGCGTGCCCAGTGTGCCGAGCGTGGCTTGCTCTACTGCTGAAGCACTTGCCTGGGATGCCACGTTGCAAGGGAAAAATGATCCGAGCGGACGGGCGGTGGCAGATGTGCACGAGGCAACATATGCCGGGTAATGAGTCTTTACTGATTAATAATGGATTCGCCCCGCCCATTCTCTTTGCAAAGAATTGGCGGGGCGAATCCATAATAATATATAGCTTCTGTCAGCTATGACATTTTACCAGTTTTAATTTCATTCCTCAAAAAGTCATACACATAGCGAGGACTCTGAAAATAAAGTCCGGTTTTAGCATCCTGCAATTTTGCATACGTATCCGATGTATACAGAGTACGCAAAAAACCCTTTTCCAAAGTCTTTATTAGGTTTTGATTTTTGAAGATCAATTTCCTTAATATCTACCGTTGTACCATGATAAAGAATCATTTTATTGCCCCTCCAAAACGTTGACAATAAGCCGTAATATCTGATATTACATCCTCAAAACGTTGTGTATGAGCAATACCATAGTGTTTATCTATGAAATCAATAGCTTTATACCGATCCAGATAACGGTATGCCTGGCTGGGAGCAAGCGAATGTAGCTTAGCAAACTCACTGATCAGAGCTACAATATACTCTATTTTATCCTTAACACTAAAATCCATAAAAGTATTCTTTTTAGCAATGAAACATCACAAAGATAATCATTATTTCTATGATTTATTACTCCTTCTGCACCCATTTACTATCATTTTTTAAATATTCATATATTTAGAATGGTATTTTCAAGCATCATCGTATAAACAATTTACCAAACGAAGCATATTAACAGAATACCAAAGGTTCTTATCACAGTCTCAAATATAGACAAATCACAGGCATTTCTCTGCTTTATTAAGCTTCTTGTTATTCGTTTTTAAAGAATAACAGGAACGTTTTTAAAAAATGTGCTCAACGTTTATTAAAAACGTAAAAAGCCTCTTTTAAGCCCGAATCCGATAAATATCAACAAAAAAGGCGATAACTTCCTATTGAAATTATCGCCTTTCTTGTTTTTTGTCTGTTATTATCTTAGAAAACAAGTCGTATGAATTCTCTATTATCAACTACCCTGCAAAGATACGACATCCGAAAGGTGAAGTCAAGTATTCTGGCCGGTTTTTCCGACTTTTCTTTTTTTTATTTTTTAATTCTTCCATTTTGTTTTTGTCCGATACCATTTTTCTAATTTTGAGAATTAGAAATTAGGAACTTACGTTAACTTAACACACAACAAAGATGAAATATAAAAGGACTCTCCACTCCAATCCACACTAAGATAGTGTCAAAACGGAATAAAAGAACGCGAATTACACAAATCTGTCATTCAATAATCCACTTCTCTATATTCCTTGTTTTATTACTGAAGTTCACACCTATTTTGAATAATTTCCTCGGGTCTGCCTCAAAAGGAAGAGCATACTGTTTTTCTTCTATTTGCTGCAAGGCCTCCTCTGCGGTACCTTCCAGTTTGAATTCCATGACGTAAATGTAATCGGCAGTCTTCACTACCAGATCCACCCTCCCTTCCGAAGTGTGATACTCCGCCTGTGTGTAGAAACCCACCAGTTTGAAGACGATAAACAGCACATTTTGGTAATGTAATTCCAAGTCTTTCACCAATTCATAAGGTGTGTCGGCAAAAAAGCTTTGCAGCCTCTTAAAGAAAGCGTTAGGTTGGCCGGAACGTATCTCACGAACAAACCTTTGTATCTCAAACGGTGCTTCTAACTGATTGAAGCGGGTATAAAACGGCATCAGAAATCTGATAAAGCCCTCTTCCACTTCTCGGTTAGGGAAACCGAGACGGTATAGACCGAATTCCTTATCATATCCTTTTATCGTGAGATAACCGCTTTGGAAAATAACCGGTATGGGTTCGTTGTCGCCATAAATACAGTTCAGCACATCAGCATCCGTTTCTTCATGCGCCATGCGCTCCAAATTGTAATGATTGCGTCTCAGCAACTCCACAAGGTAAGTAGGCGTTCCGGTTTCAAACCAATAGTTGCCGAATTTCATCTTAAAGAATGTATTCAGCAAACTGAAAGGATTGTAGATGCCGTCCGTATTTTCTGTAAAGTGATAACCGTCATAGCACGCTTTCAGTTCATTGCACACTTCCTGATACGTCATTTTCTGTGCGGCTGCCAATTCGTGCAGGTCTTCTTCAAAATTAAGATGTATCTCCTTTTCAGTAATTCCACAGATGGAAATAAACGGCTCGTCCATGGAGATATCATTCAAATTGTTCAGGTCACTGAACACACTGACTTTGCCAAACTTGGTCACTCCCGTCAGCAAGGCAAACTTGATGCAGCCGTCCATGGTTTTCAGTACGCCATAGAAAGGTTTCAGAGTGTTGCGGAATTCGCGTTGCAGTTCCTCGTTGCCGATAGCTTGGAGCAAGGGTTTGTCATATTCGTCGATGAGAATGGCTACACGCTCACCACTTTGCTCATAGGCCCGTCCCACAACTCCTGCAAAGCGCAAGGCAAGGGTAGTTTCGGCAGAACGCGTTCCGTAAAGTGACTCCCAGTAATCAAGCGTTTCATTCAGTATCTTGTCCAGACTGTCCGGCGTATCATATTTCCCGATATTCAAGTCCAGATGGAACACGGGACGTTTCACCCAGTCTTTTTCCAAAGTTTCCACCGCCAAGCCTTCAAACAAGTCCCGTTTCGCTTCAAAATAGGCTTCGAGCGTGGAAATCAGCAAACTTTTCCCAAAACGGCGGGGGCGGGAAAGGAAAAAGTAACTGCCACTCTTCACCAACTTATACATCAATGCAGTTTTATCCACATAAACGTATCCTTCTTTACGAATCTTCTCGAAGTTTTGTATCCCGATAGGATATATTCTGTTACCCATGTCCTTGCCTCCTTCTACTATAATAGTATTCATTAATGCTACAAAGATAATGTAAACCGAGAACAGTATAAAATGAACTCGTTCATTTTTATCTTCTTCAAAGATACAACAAAGAAACGAAAGTGAGTGCAAAACGGGGAAAGAATGTTGTCTGTTAGCGATTTAACAGTATTAGCCAAAATGTTGCGGTGCCATCGAAAGCCAACGAAAAGCCAAGAAATGACAGAGTTTCGTTACTATCCCGTTACTTTGAATCTTGACTTTGAAAGGTTGTTTTGGTGGCTGTAACAGATTGAATGGCAATACTTGTTAAGCGATTGTGGCTGCAAATGTAGTGAAGTTTCTCATATCTTCGTTATGGTTTCACTTTGCCGGATTCTTCTGTACCGATACGCTGTGTTCTGCTTACCGTCATTCGACTCTACCATAAATAATTTTGCAAACAAAAAAGTAGAGTTATGAGCAGAAGCACTGTCAGAGTATTATTCTATCTCAAACGCAATGCCCCGAAGAAGAACGGGCTTGTGCCTGTAATGTACCGTCTCACAGTGAACGGCAAGATTTCCCAATTCAGTTGCAAATTGGATGTGGAGGAAAAGTTGTGGAACATAAATCTCAGCAGAATGTCGGGAAGAAGCGTTGTTGCACAAGAAGCCAACCGAATGTTGGATAAAATCAGAGTAGGTATCAACAAGGGGCTTATCAAGAAATTATAGAAAGAGACGGTTATGTGTCGGCAGAGAAAGTCAGAAACGCATTCTTGGGTATGGGACAGAACCATAAAACCTTGCTTGCCGTATTTCAACAGCATAATGAAGATTATACCAAACAAGTAGGTAAGATGAAAAGCCAACGCAACTATTGGAAGTATTGTACCGTTTACAACCATTTGGAGGTATTCATCAAGCATCGCTACAAGGTGAGTGATATTACCTTGCGTGAGTTATCCCCTGCATTCATCACCGACTTCGAGTTGTTCCTTCGCACCGAGAAGAACCATTGCACAAATACCGTCTGGTCGTATATGATACTGTTCCGCAGTATCATATACACAGCCATTAACAACGGTTGGTTACAACTCGACCCGTTTTATACCTATCGCATCACAAAAGAGGAAACCAAAAGAGAATTTCTGACCAAAGAAGAAATCACAATGCTCATCAATGGTACATTCAAGAAGAAAAGTTACGAGTTGATTAGAGACCTTTTCATCTTCTGTTGTTTCAGCGGATTGAGTTGGAGGAATATATATAATTTAACTACCGATAACCTTCAAACATCATTCGATGGACATTTGTGGATAAAGACCAACCGTCAAAAGACGGGAACGGAAACAAATATCCGATTGCTCTATACAGCCAAACATATCATCGAGAAGTACAGCGGAATGGCAGAGGGAAATAAGTTGTTACCCGTACCCTGCTATGCCAATTGTCGACATGGGATAAAAGCTGTTGCGAAACTATGCGGAATCAACAAGAACGTCTGCTGGCATCAAAGCAGGCATTCATACGCAACAACCAATTCATACATACATTTTTGTTAATTCCCATCATACGTTCATTCCTCAACGGGTGCAAAGGTCTGTGCGAACTGGTTTTGAAATCTGCAAATTCAAGCGGTAAACCGTTTTCGGAACAATCATCCTTTCATTCTTCGAGTGTATTGATCCGAAAAAAATTGCATCTTTCAAGGTCGCACAGGTAAAGCACCCATAGAGGAGATAACCGACCGATGGGAAACAGAAAATCAGACGGATGGCAGAGCCTTGATTGCTTCGCTATCCGTTTTTTTGCATTTGAGAGGAAGAATCCCTCCCTCAAAGAAACAAAAGTTCACAATTCGACATTTACCACAGACTGGTCAGCCAGCAGACCTACCAGCTATACGGCAGGCTGGTTTGCAAACCATACAGCCTTATTGCCCACAAACTTTGCAAACTGGCATATTGCTTGCCGATGCTATAACAATCCTGCCATTTATAAACCATGAATTCAAGCTTCGGGTTTGTGTTCTATTGAACACAGCAAGGTATGGCGGCTCAAAATGAATTGAGCCGCTGAAAACTTGATGTTCGCCGGAACATACCTTGCCACATTCCGCGAACTTCTCCCTCCGAAGTCGAGAGATTTGCAGAGTTGCGAAATTTTCTTGGGCAAATACTCTTTTGTTCTCAATAAAATAAATACCTTTGCGTTAAATTCAATAGATTGATTCTGATGGAGGATATAAATCGTCTTAAAATAGTGCTTGTAGAAAAGAAACGTACAGGCAAATGGTTGGCAGAACAATTGGGTAAAAATCCGTCAACTGTATCTAAATGGTGTTCTAATGTGGCTCAACCGGATTTGGCGACACTCGTGAAGATTGCAACCTTATTAGAGGTTGATGTACGAGAACTAATTATACAATCAAAAAATTGATTTATAGTTAACGTTTTGAAATAAAGTAAAGACTATTAATGATCGATTTAAGAATATAATAAGTTCACTTGAATTACAATGGCAAAGAAAATAAAAAGCATAGAAGAACAGATTGAGGATTGGTGTAAAAAACAATTCAACGGACAGAAGTATTACACTAAAACTGAATATATTAATCCCGAAATTGAAAATGCGCTTGAAAAGGCACCAAGCAAGCAAGGTGGTTCGGGAAAGAACTATCCAGATGTCAAATATATACTGATTTCTGACAACGGGTGCAAGATACCTGTAATGATTGAGGTGAAAGGGAAAAAAGGTGATTTAATAAAAACGAACGACAAGGGAGATGTAGAAAATACAAAGAAGAATTCAGAGCCCAATTACCAGAATATAGCAAAGTATGCTGTTAATGGAGCAGTTCATTATGCCAATGCCATATTAGAATACGCTGAATCATATAATGAAGTTGTTGCTATTGGGGTGAATGGTTATGAAGAAGCAGGGAAAACTATTCATGAAGTTGACGTTTGGTATATTTCCAAAGATAATCTTTTCGTTCCCAAACATGTAGGGAAATATGAAGATATATCCTTCTTGCTAGATAGCAATGTCAAGGAATTTGTTCAGAAAATTGGCACCCTCGCTCTAACTCCCGAAGAATTAGAAGAACGAAAACTTGCTCTTGAGGATGAAATCGAACGTAAATTGAAAGCTTTAAACCAAAGTTTGCATGATGAAAAGCAAATTGTGGTAAATAATAGAGTTCAACTTGTTGCTGGCCTAATTATGGCTGGCCTTGGAGCTGAAGGAGTCCCACCTCTTCGGGTTGAAGACTTGGCTGGTAGAGAGGATGATGAGAACAACGATGGGCAAGTCGTGATGAGCAAAATTAGGATGTATTTGGCACATAAAAACTTACCGGAAGAAAAGATTGAGATGATTACAGACATACTCAAAGTTGTATTTACTCAATCAAACCTTCAAGTGCCGATAAATGGAGAAAGTAAACTACATACAATTTATGCTGATGTAAAACGCGATATTCTACCATACGTTACAGGAGAATTACATAACATAGACTTTACAGGTCGCCTATTCAATGTAATGAATGAATGGGTAGCAGTTCCTGATGGAGGCGAGAATGATGTTGTTCTGACTCCACGCTATGTTACAGAGCTGATGGCAAAGCTTTGTGAGGTAAATATGAATTCTTACGTTTGGGACTTTGCGACAGGTTCGGCAGGCTTCCTTATTTCAGCCATGCATCAGATGATCGATGATGCTAAGCAAAAGCTCCAAGATAGTCCAACAAAATTGGAAGAAAAAATACTAAAGATTAAGATGGAGCAACTTCTCGGCATTGAGAAGTTAGCCGATGTCTATATGCTAGCCGTTCTGAATATGATTCTGATGAAGGATGGTAGTGCCAACATCATTCATAGTAATTCTTTAGAGTATGATGGAAATTACAAACAAGGTAAAAAGAAAGACAAGCCCTTCCCAGCTAATGTATTCTTACTCAATCCTCCATATTCAGCGGACGGAAAAGGCTTTGTGTTTGTAGAAAAGGCATTAGAAAAGATGACCCATGGCGGACGTGCTGCCATATTGATACAAGAAAATGCAGGTAGTGGTAATGGAGTTCCATTTACTACCAATATTCTAAAAAACAACACCCTGCGTGCATCTATCAAAATGGCTGATATCTTCTGTGGAAAGGCGAGTGTACAGACTGCAATCTATGTATTTGAGGTAAATCGACCTCATGATGCAGAAAATGATGTGGTTCGTTTTATCAATTTCAGTAATGACGGATATACTCGTATGAACAGAAAGAAGTCAGGGCAGAGTGTAAACTTACGCGATACAGATAATGCAAAAGAAAGATATGCAGAGGTTGCTAACCTTGTGCGTTATGGTAAGGGCGCTAATGATAAGAACCTGCATTATTTCAAGGATGACTATACCGAGGACTATATCAGCCTTTCCGGCAAAGATTGGACATATGGGCAACATCAAAAGATAGATACCGTGCCCACTGAGGAGGACTTCCAAAACGTAGTCAAGGAGTATCTTTCATGGAAGGTTGGACAAGTTCTTAAAGGAGAGTCCAGCCTGGGAAAACAGTAAGCCCACGACTTAGGACGTTGAAGGCGTGGGCATATAAAGACTTTAAAATAGGACATTTATTCTCTGCTCAAACTGGTGACACAGATTTACAGCAGAAAGACATAAATGGTAAAGGTAATTATTTCATCAATTCTGGGGTTGAAGCGCAAGGAATAAAAGGAAAGACTGATAGAAAAGCAAAAGTTTTTAACAACAATACTATTACTGTTGATTTCTGGGGCAATACTTATTACCGCGACTTTAAATATAAGATGGCAACCCATAATCATGTTTTCTCATTGTCTGGAAATGTGATAAAGAATCGTAATGTTGGACTATATCTTGTATCTACCATGTCGTTTATGAGAAAATTATTTTCATATAACAACATGGGGACATGGTCTAAGATTAAAGAACAGTATATTCACTTACCTATTACAAAAACAGGAGATATAGATTTTGCTTATATGGAATCTCGCATTCGCGAAATGGAGGAATCTCGCATTCGTGAGATGGAGGAATCTCGCATTCGTGAGATGGAGGCGTATCTAAAAGTTTCAGGATTTGATAATTGTGAACTGACGGAGGAGGAAAAGAATGCTATTGATAATATGAACAATAGAAAAATCATATTTAAATCATTCTATGTAACAGATGACAAGAAAAAGAAAAGAACAAATGGTATTTTTGATGTAAACAATGCTCATAACATCTTACAAAGTTCTATAGTTGCAGGTAGTGGTACAATTCCTTATGTTACGGCAGGGGAAGGCAACAACTCTGTCTATGCATATATTTCATACGATAATAATCAAATAGAAAAAGGGAATGCCATTATGATTGGAGGCAAGACAATGGTTATTACCTATCAAGCCGAGGACTTCTTTTCTAATGACAGTCACAACTTGGTTTTATATGCTAAGGATAACAATTTGCGAAAAGAACTTATCCAACTATTCATGGTAGCAACTCTCAATAAAAGTTTGAAACCTATATATTCATGGGGTGATTCAATCTCAAAATCAAAAATTGTTAAGGATAAATTAGAACTTCCTGTAACTTCTACTGGTTCAATTGATTATCAGTTTATGGAGATTTATATTCGAGCCATCGAAAAGTTGACAATTCAGAAGGTTAAAGATTGGAGAGACCGAGAGATTACTGCAACAAAGGATATCATTAAGACCGATTCAGAAATCATATCCCTACAACAACATCATATACTTAAGCAATATGATATACTTGAGGACAATGCTCCAAGGATGGTTGCAGAGGACATTTTTATCTATGGTAGCATCCCTGTTGATTTACCTGGTATTAAATGCAATGAACTCATAGATAAAAAACTGAATCTTATTTTAATGTATGCTATTAGTAGTGGAGCTCGGCAGAAAACTGAAACAGCAGGGAAAATTGCATTGGGGATCAAAGAAAGTATGCTTAAGGATGAACAGATTGCTGCATATAAAAGCATTAAATATCTGATGTTCCATTATTGGAGTAACCCCAAAGCATTCCAACTGACTAAAGAACCAAAATTTGTTGATAAGGATCATGTTCCGGAAGACTACCTGATTAGACTGGAGAAAGATGCTGTGACATTTTTGTTGCTTGAGTATACCCCCCTAATATCTGCGGATTTTGGAGATGTCAATATATTAAAAACGCAAAGAAGGGGCGAAATCAGGTACCTCCCATTTGTGACAACATTAGAAAGTATTAAAGATGAATAGAATCATGATTATGAAACGAATCAGAATATTCATAAGCAGTGTGCAGAGTGAATTTGCCGAAGAGCGAGCTATGCTTTGTCATTATATCCGAACAGATGTTCTGTTGGGTAAATTCTTTGAACCATTTATATTTGAAGAAGTCCCAGCCAATGAATACCCTACAAGTCACGTTTATTTAAAAGAAGTAGAACAATGTGATATATACTTAGGTTTGTATGGCAATCTTTATGGATATGAGGATGAAGAGGGTGTTTCTCCTACAGAACGAGAATATGATTTGGCAGCAACGCTTCACAAAAGTCGCTTAATCTACATCAAGAGTATTGGAGAGGAAAAGAGACATCCAAAAGAAACCGCTTTAATCCGAAAAGTAGAACGAGATATTGTGCGTAAAACTTTTGTAGATATTGACGGATTGCGTACTTCTGTATATGCTTCGTTAATCCGCTATCTGGAAGAGAAAGAATATATCCGCTGGCGACCATTTGATGCCTCTAATGACAATGGAGCGACATTGGAAGATTTGGATGAGGATAAGATGAAGAATTTTATCCACATGGCACGCACTAAGCGTAACTTCCCTCTTCCGGTGGAAACATCGCCTATGTCATTGCTTACGCATCTTGACTTGATAGACGATAAAGGCAGATTGGCAAATGCGGCAGTACTGCTGTTTGGGAAGAAACCTCAGAAATATTTCATTACGTCTGAGGTTAAATGTGTGCAGTTCTATGGAAATGTGGTGGAAAAGCCGATGCCTGCATATCAAATATACAGGGGTGATGTATTTGAACTTGTTGATCAAGCCACAAGTTTCGTGATGAGCCGTATCAATAATTGGGTGGGAACACGCGCAAAAGGTGAGAAAGCGGATATACCGACACGCCCAGAATTGCCTATTGATGCTGTAAAAGAGGCCATAGTGAATGCAGTATGCCATCGGGATTATACAAGTAATGCCAGTGTGCAGATAATGTTGTTTCGTGACAGATTGGAGGTTTGGAATCCTGGCACATTGCCATATGGATTGACAGTGCAAAAGTTGCATGGTCCTCATAAGTCTTTGCCTGCTAATCCACTACTTGCTGACCCTATGTATTGGAACGGATACATAGAGAAGGTTGGTACAGGCACAGAAGACATCATCAATAAGTGTCGTGAGTATGGGCTAAAAACTCCAGAGTTCTATCAAGAGGAAGATTTCAGAGTTGTTATTTGGCGTGTAAATGAAGAAGGTGATCCAATGCGTTCCAACGATGATCCAAAAGCGTTCCAAAGCGTTCCAATGAATGAGGAAAGATTGTTAGAAATAATAAGAGAAAATCCATCTATTTCAAGAGCCGCTCTTTCCAAACAATTAAATATGAGTGAGCGACAAGTTCGAAAAATAATAGACCAATTACGGGAGAATGGCGTTTTAACGCGAGAAGGTGGAAACTCTGGGAAATGGATTATTAATAGAATATAGTTTAAAAAGTAGCCAAACTCTTTGCTCGATTAAGAAGTTTAGCCACTTTTGTATCAGAGTTGTTTGACAAAGCATAACGCAGAAGATTGGAGCAAGACTGCTGTAGCCAAATCGTTACCAACAACTTTCTATCATAGCATTCGCTATTTGTGTATCAAGCAGATACGAAATGATTGATTATCCAAGTTGCAAAGATAATGCAAATCGAAGGCAGCACTTTCATTTTCCCAATTTATTCCCTACCTTTGTACCCGCTTTTTTTAGAAAGGCAGGATTCGTTCTATTAGTTTTAGGTTAAACACTTAATAACGCTTATGCAAAAGTCTGACTGCATCATCGGTGTAGAGCACGTATCGAAATACTTCGGAGACAAAGCCGTACTGAATGATGTAAACCTCTCTGTCCGTAAGGGCGAATTTGTAACGATATTGGGCCCCTCCGGCTGCGGCAAGACTACTTTGTTGCGCCTGATAGCCGGTTTCCAGACCGCCTCGGAAGGTATCATCACCATCGCCGGAAAAGACATCACGCAAACACCGCCACACCAACGTCCGGTGAATACCGTCTTTCAGAAGTATGCCCTTTTCCCCCACCTCAACGTGTACAACAACATCGCTTTCGGACTGAAGCTCAAAAAGATGCCCGAAGCCACCATTGGCAAGAAAGTGAAACAAGCCCTCCGCATGGTAGGTATGACGGATTACGAAGACCGTGACGTTGATTCCCTCTCCGGCGGACAGCAACAACGTGTTGCCATCGCCCGTGCCATCGTCAACGAACCCGAAGTGCTGTTACTGGACGAACCCCTCGCCGCCCTCGACCTCAAAATGCGTAAAGACATGCAGATGGAGTTGAAAGAGATGCACCAGAAGCTCGGAATCACCTTCGTCTACGTTACCCACGACCAGGAAGAAGCCCTTACTCTGAGTGACACCATCGTCGTGATGAGCGAAGGCCGCATCCAGCAGATAGGTACGCCGACAGACATCTACAACGAACCCATCAACTCTTTCGTTGCCGATTTCATCGGAGAAAGTAACATCCTGAACGGCCTCATGCTTCAGGACAAAGCCGTATCCTTTGCCGGACACGAATTTGAATGTGTCGACAAGGGTTTTGGCGAAAACACTCCCGTCGATGTAGTCATCCGTCCCGAAGACATCTATATATTCGAGCCTTCTGCCGCTGCCCAACTGATGGGTACTGTCACCTCCTGCATCTTCAAAGGCGTGCATTACGAAATGATGGTACAGACTAACGAGGGCTACGAATTCATGGTGCAGGACTATCACAGTTTCGAAGCCGGACGGGAAGTCAGTCTGCTCGTGAAACCTTTCGACATTCACGTAATGAAGAAAGAACGCACCTGTAATACCTTCGAAGGCAAGCTCATAGACGCCACACACGTCGAATTCCTCGGTTACACCTTTGAGTGTGCCGAAGTGCAGGACATCGAACCGGGCAGTTCCGTCCTCGTAGAAATAGATTTCCGGAACGTCATCCTCGAAGATAACGAAGAAGACGGCCATCTGACGGGCGAAGTGAAATTCATCCTTTATAAAGGAAACCATTACCATCTCACCGTGTTTACTGATTGGGACGAGGATATCTTTGTAGACACCACTGACGTCTGGGACGACGGTGACCGTGTCGGCATCACCATCGCACCCGAAAATATACGAATTGTTGCGCCGGCACAGACCACCAGTTCTATCCCTATTGTCGAATCTGCTAATAAGAAAGGAAGTGCTCAGTAATATATCCCGTTTCTTCATGCGTCGCCGGAACTGGACAGTTCCCTATGCATTGTTTCTCATCATCTTCGTTGTGATGCCTCTGTTGCTCATTGTGGTTTATGCCTTCACCGATGCTGAAGGCGCATTCACGTTTGCCAACTTCCGCAAATTCATGATGCATCCCGAATCTATCAACACATTCGTCTACTCCATCGGAATAGCTGTCATCACGACTCTGGTATGCCTCCTGCTCGGTTATCCGGCTGCTTATATTCTCAGTCAGAAGCGCTTCAACACTTCCCAGACCATGGTTGTACTGTTCATCCTGCCTATGTGGGTGAACATCCTGATACGTACACTTGCCACGGTGGCATTGTTTGATTTCCTCAACCTGCCGCTGGGCGAAGGAGCTTTGGTATTCGGTATGGTCTACAACTTCCTGCCGTTCATGATATACCCTATCTACAATACATTGCAGAAGATGGATGACAGTCTGATAGAAGCAGCCCAAGACCTGGGAGCTACGCCTGTACAGGTATTCGGTAAAGTGATCCTCCCCCTTTCGATGCCCGGCATCATGAGTGGTGTGGTGATGGTTTTCATGCCCACGGTTTCCACCTTTGCCATTGCCGAGTTGCTGACGATGAACAACATCAAACTGTTCGGTACTACCGTACAAGAGAATATATATAACGGAATGTGGAACTATGGCGCTGCCTTGTCGCTCATCATGCTGTTGCTGATTGGCGTCACCGCCCTCTTTACCAACGAGGACGACAGTGCACAAAATGAAAGCGGAGGTGTGATATGATGACACGTATTCTGGCGAAAGGCTATCTTTGGTTTCTGCTTGCCCTGCTCTATTCGCCCATCCTGATTATTATGATCTTCTCTTTCACCGAGGCCAAGGTACTGGGTAACTGGACAGGATTCTCTACCAAACTATACAGTTCACTATTTACAGGCGGCATGCACCACTCACTGATGAATGCCATCTGGAACACATTCACGATTGCTACGATTGCCGCCACAGCCTCTACCCTGTTGGGAAGCCTGGCAGCTATCGGCATCTTTAACTTGCGCTCCCGGGCACGTCAGGTGATGAATTTCACCAATGCTATTCCGATGATGAATGCGGATATCATTACGGGTGTATCCCTGTTCCTGCTGTTTGTCAGCTTTGGCATTTCGCAGGGATTTACTACGGTAGTATTGGCACACATCACTTTCTGTACCCCTTATGTGGTGCTTAGTGTGATGCCCCGCCTGAAGAAAATGAATCAGAATGTATACGAAGCAGCCCTCGACCTCGGAGCTACTCCTTTCCAGGCGCTTCGCAAAGTCATCTTCCCGGAAATTCTGCCGGGAATGATCAGCGGTTTCATCCTCGCTTTCACGCTTTCCATTGATGACTTCGCAGTAACGATCTTCACTATCGGAAATGAAGGATTGGAAACATTGTCGACATACATCTATGCGGACGCACGTAAGGGTGGATTGACTCCTGAACTGCGCCCACTGTCAACAATCATTTTTGTAACGGTGTTAGTATTGCTGATTGTGATTAATAAGAGAGCAGAAAGAAATAAGAAAGAATGAAAAATAATAATTTAGCGGTGTAGCTATTTATGTTCTGACTATCTCAATTCCCCTCCTCTTGGGAGGAGGGGTGCCCAAAGGGCGGGGTGGTAGGTGAAAGAAATTCCTTAATT
>ENA-ORSG01000629-ORSG01000629.1-human-gut-metagenome-genome-assembly--contig:-NODE-629-length-30937-cov-20.710867_pt1 | contig 30937 bp, 29 predicted proteins | sample MGYA00242189_ERZ509156 | MGnify/ENA primary metagenome ERZ509156 (study PRJEB26280, sample SAMEA2338666) | human gut metagenome | biome: human gut; feature: human-associated habitat; material: faeces...
CTATCGAAGACATCTGGCCCGACTACCCCTCCAAGGACGATTTCTTCTTCAACGAGGAGGAATATTAGTGCGATTTTAAGCACGGAAACGACTATTAAATCCCTGTCAATCAATAAAATTGGCGGGGATTTTATTTGTTTGGACAACATCGTATGACCGCCTCAAATGGCGCGGTTTATTTGGACAAAATACGTTTTTCGGAGGAAAAACCGGGATTTGTTTGGACAAAATTCATTACCTTTACAGAGGTTTGTGAGTATTACCGCAACCTCTGTTTTTTTAATTTCAAACATCTCCAGTATGGGACGACCGAAACGACTATATCCATTGGGACGCTACCGCCTGCATGTCAGGGGTGAGATCGATCCTGCCAAACAGTATCTTGTCCAGCTTGAATACACCTGGAACCGGCAGGTGATACGCAAGGGCATGAACATCTTTGTCCGGCTGGGCGACTGGAACGAAAAAGCCAACAAGGGACGCGGAGGTGTGAGGGCGAGTTATGGTCCGGAGGCCAACCGGATCAACAGCCTGCTGCTTGCCCGTGCGGACAAGATCGACGGACTGCTGGCCGAATATCAGGAGAAGCATCCCAATCAGATTACGGCACAGGTGATCGCCGACTTTTTGGCAGACAAACCGCTCACACGGGAGGACAAAGGGAAGGATTTTATCGAGTTTGTTTTGGAAAGGCTTGAATCGGATTATTCCCGGAACAGGATTGGACGCAGCCGCTATGAGAACGGCAAGAGCGGCATGAATATCTTCCGTATCTTTCTCCGTGCAACAAAGAACGGTACCTACAAGCCGGACAGTATCTATTTAGGTGAAATATCGGTTGAACTGATTGACGAATACATCAGGTGGCGGCGTGAGATAAAACAGAACAGCGATGCAACGATCAACCATGCCTTGACTCCGATTCTGAAGGCATGTGCCTATGCTTCCGAAATGAAGATGATAGACCATGCCGTCAATGTGAGGATTCAGGATATGCGTATCGCCTCAAAGATATCTCTCGCGGACGAAGACAACGAGTTTGACGGCAAGTACCTTTCAAAGGAACATATGTCTGCGCTGTTGGAATATTACCATGCCTGCACCGAACCGCGCCGTAAGGAGTTTTTGGAAATGTTCTTCTTTGCCTTCCATGCCTGTGGACTCCGTGTTGTAGATGTTATGACATTGCAGTGGGGGCATGTAAATTTTGAGAAGAAGGAACTGAGAAAAATCATGATCAAGACGAACAAGCGCCATGTAATTCCTCTTACGGAACCTGCCTTGAATATTCTTCACCGGTGGCAGGAGAAACGTGCCGGATGCCGGTATGTATTCAACTTAGTAAAGGACGATCTGGATCTTGATGATGCAGAAGCTCTGTACAAAGCCCGTAACAATGCAACGAAATGTATCAATCAGTCGCTGGCGGTTGTCGGAGAACAGATAGGGCTTCCGTTTACCCTTTCAATGCATGTCGCCCGGCATTCATTTGCGGTCTTTGCACTGAACAAGGGACTTTCCATGTCGGTTGTCAGTCGTTTGCTCGGTCATGGAAGTACGGATGTCACCGAAAAAGTTTATGCCAAATTCCTGCCCGAAACGCTGTCGGCGGAAGTGGCACGTCTGAAAGAGGATTTTGCTTATCTCGAAATTCTCTGATAATTGTAGATGGCTATTATAAACAATCATTAATTTTACACCTAAAATTGATTTGATATGACTATTACGAAAATATTTCTATTGCTGGTGTGCGCATTTGTTCTGGTATTGCTGCTTTCTACCATCTTTAATAAGTACCATAGGATAATTATGTGGTCAGCCGCAATAGTATTTTTTATAGGAACTCTGCTCCTTATAGGACTTGGGATAATTGATCCTATAAAGGACAATCGTCCTGATCCTGTAGTAATAACAGGCATCTTTACCGCCCTTGTCTTATCGGGGCTATTTGCATACGGAGCAGAAAAACTGCGTATCAAACTTAGGGAAAAGAACCAGCAAACCGTTCAAACCATAGATAATCAGTCAGAATGTTCTGATTCCCCCAAAGGGGTTGTATTGTCGGGAAGGCTTGATACTTCACTTGCCCGTACAATTTTTGCGAAAGCAATAGAAGCCGGATATATTGAAGAGGTAGGGTCCCATTATAGCTGGAAAGGGACAAAGGCTCTTCTTGCCTATATGTGTGGTCGAATATATTGCGGCGATTATCCTGAATATTCCAAATACGAACAGAAGACTTTTTGGGAATTCGGCAACGGACTCTTTCCCGATGTAGAGCTTAACGCACTATTTGAGCAGACCGGTATCGGACAGTCCCGACAGAACAGGAGGGATATGCCCGTCCCTAACAATGCCGGAGAAATCGATAAGTTTTTTCAGAAGTAACAAAAAACGAAGAGTATTATCTTTGTTCTTGGCAGATCTTAGCTTCGGGCTTGTTATGCATTTTGTTTTGCTTCATCTGGCAATCTTCGATTTTTTCAATTTTATTTTTCTCTTTTTTATTACTGGTAATCAACTGGTTACATACAAAGTTGTGGCAGAATCATAACTTTCCATAACACCTGTCCTAACATTGGATAATTTATTGTAACTTATTAGTCCTCAGCTATTTCATACATTCGTGCCGTGATTCTGGTGCGATGTGCACAATCGTACCATATCGTATAACCAGGCTGAAGGTCTGAGTGTGCATCAGGGCAATCGGCCATAATTGTTTTAAATATGGCTAAAGAAACGAATGTAGAGAAGCTATGCGACCGGGAATTGCTTGAAAAGATTCTCAGCATAGTGGAGAGACAAGAGAAATTGCCGCCTCCGGCTCATGAAGGCGGACACCGTCTATATGACAACAAGTCTTTGATGGAGAAATTGAACATCAAAGAAAAGTATCTGAAAAAGTTGCGAGACAACGGTTATCTCGGCTACTCGCGTGAAGGTGATAAATACTGGTACACGCAGGAAGACGTGGACCGCTTCCTGCGCCGTTTCCATTATGAAGCTTTCGCTATTGGCGATGAACTTCCAAAGCAGGAAGGAGGTGGCTATGTTTAACACCATCCATTTGACCAACATGCTTCGTTCTGAAGTGGAAGGCATTCCGGAAACAGGTCTTCCGTTAGATGCCTTCCCGGACAGGATACAGGAGATTATCCTCAATCTTGCCAGATACGAAAATTTCAATGTGGAATATACTGCGTCTATTGTTCTTTCTGCTGTTGCTACTGCAATAGGCAACTCTTGTCATATCCGTATAAAGGGCGAGTGGAAAACTTGCCCATCCCTTTATATGATGCTGGTCGGACGTCCCGGGCTTGGAAAGACTCCTCCCCTCGGTTTTATCTATAAGCCGATTAATGAGTATGATGACCGGCTGCATGAGAAATATAACGAGGAATATGATGAATATGAAAGAGCCATATCAGCAGGCAAGCACGGAAGTGACGGGGAAGAGCAGTTGCTCAAGAAACCGAATTTTGTAACGACGGTCATTTATGACTCTACCCCGGAAGCGATGATGAATATTCATCAGCATAATCAGCGTGGGATAACATTGGTCGTCGATGAAATTCTGGCTTTGTTCAATTCCGTCAAAAGATACAACAGCAAGAACAACCTCATTGAAGATCTGCTGACAGCTTATAGCGGACAGCCGTTAAAGATTATCCGCAAGTCTGAATCACGCCCTGTTCTAATCAAGAATCCATGTATAAATGTCATCGGTTCAGTACAGACTAATATGCTGCAGGAAGTCTTCCGTGCAGAGTTCCTTGCCAACGGATTGCTTGACCGTTTTCTGTTTGTCTATCCCAAAAACAGGAAGATATCCGGATGGAGACGGGAAGAACGGAATACAACCCGTCCTGACATCATGAATCAATGGAGGACAATAATCAACAGAATCTTAGGCATCCCTTGTATCCTTGATGACAAGGGTACAACGGTCAATCCCCGTATCCTTACAATGTCTGACGATGCGGAAGAATACTTTTATGAATGGTACAATGGAATTATCGATACTGTAAATGCCATTGAGGATGATGCGGATGTTGAAAGCCGGAAGATGAAACTCAACGGTCATGTAGCACGTCTTGCTCTGTTGTTTCAGGTAATGAAATGGGCTACTGATAGTGGAGATATGCAATATATTGAGAGGGATTCCGTAGAATCGGCGATCCGTATGATTGATTATTATGAGGAAACATACAGGAGGATTCAGGAAACCATTGTCATAAACAGTATCGGCGAAACTAAGGAAGCGTGGCTTTCTCTGTTGGAAGATCGGTTCACTTCCGGGGAGGCTGTTATTGTGGGTAGAAAAGTTGGTATGTCCCGACGTACCGTCTATTATGCGCTTGACCAATTATGCCGGCTTAAGCACCCTCCTATAGAAAAGCTTCAGCATGGAGTCTATCGCAAACTAATGACAGAAAATACTGATGCACCTTGCACTATTGCACTTTCATCTTGTCAAGATACCGTGCAATCTTCTCAAAGTGCAAATGTGCAGAGTGCAACCACACTAAAATCAGAGGACCATGAGTGAATACAGATTCCATTTACAGAAATACCATCCTGGAAGCAAGACTACTTGTCCAAACTGTGGTAAAAGCCGATGTTTTGTCAGGTATATTGATGAACAAGGCAGCATTAGCTTTCCCGATAATGTCGGTAAGTGTGATCATGAAAACAGTTGTGGCTACCACTATACACCTAAGGAATACTTCAAGGATAATCCTGATGTATTGGAAATGGATGAGGGAAGCGGCAAGTCACTTCTTTTTGCCCCTTATAAGACGGCAGATAAAACTCCGTCTTGTATTGTCCCTTCGTATATTCCTTCATCTTATGTGTTAAGGAGTCTGTCACATTATTCAATCAACCCCTTATATCAGTATTTCTGTCAGGTGTTTGGTGAAGATGAAACAACCAGATTGTTTGGAATGTATCGCATAGGGACATCTTCAAAATGGGGAGGCGCAACGGTTTTCTGGCAGACAGATATAAATGGACAGGTAAGAACCGGCAAGGTAATGTGCTATAATGCCGAGACAGGCCATCGGGTTAAAGAGCCTAAGGCTTTTGTTAGCTGGGCGCATTCCGAGTTGAAGTTGCAGGATTTCCATTTGAAGCAGTGCCTGTTTGGAGAACATCTCCTGAAAAATTCATCGTCTCCGGTAATACTGGTGGAAAGTGAAAAGACCGCTGTTGTAATGAGCCATTTTATCCCCGATTATATATGGCTGGCAACAGGAGGAAAGAACGGTTGTTTCAATAGTGAAGCCATGCAGGTTCTCAGAGGCAGGAAGGTTACTCTCATCCCTGATTTAGGAGCGACCGAACAATGGAAAGAAAAGTCTGCTTTGTTGTCTGGAATATGTAAACGGGTTGTTGTGTCCAATGTTTTGGAATGTACATCCGATGAAGAGCAACTCAGCCAAGGATTGGACATTGCAGACTTCTTCCTGTATTCACCATCAAAGAGGCAGATACTCCATCAGATGATACAACGTAATCCAGCATTGCAGTTGCTCATTGATGAACTGGATCTGGAACTTATTGAATAGTAAAGGAACTTGTTCCGAGGATTTATAGAAAGTCCTTAACACAATAAGGACTTTTTGCCTGCCGGCAATAAAATCCGATCATTGTCCCGCAGAGCGGACTGGCATAAGAGCAAGCTCAAATATTAATCATTTATCAAAAGAATACCATATATGAATACAGATATTAAACAGGCCATGCATGTTGAAGCCGGGAAGTCATTCGGCACAGCAGAGGCGAATGAAAACGAAAGGCATTGGAATGACGACAAGATTGACAGAAAGAATCAGGATCCGACCAATCACTATGACAAGACCCGAATGAAACTGAATTTCGAGATTGGGCCCGATGGGAAAGTTCATCCGTTAGGCTATCAAGAGAAATCGCTTGAAGTACGTTTGCAGGAACGGTTGACTGAACTGGGCTGGAAGCCTTTCAAGCCGGACAGCAAAATTCAACCTAACTGTTGTGCGAAATTTATCTTCGGAGGCAATCATGACCGTACACTTGAGATGGCATTTGGGCCCCAAACCGTAAATCTGGACAAGGGTGCAGACAACAGCCATCTCCAACGATGTCCGGAAATCGAACAATGGGCAAAAGATGTCTATGAGTGGTGCGCCAAACGGTACGGACAGGAAAACATAATCGGCTTCCAGGTTCACCTTGATGAGAACAGCCCGCATATCCATGCCTTGATTGTTCCTGTCGGACAACGAGCCAAAAGCGGACGTGAATGCGTCATGTGGTCGGCTAAGTTCGGGAAGAGCCGTTATGGGTATGGCCATATTCTTCGGGAAATGCACACCTCACTATATAAAGAGGTAGGGAGCAAGTACGGGTTGGAACGTGGTGACAGTATTGAAGGCCGGAACGTTAACCATCTTAGTAAACGCGATTATATCCGGAAACTGTCCAAAGATGCGAAACAGGCGGAGAAAGCAGTCAAGGGGCTGCAGACTATGACACGGAGATTGGAAGCACAGATATTCAGGTCTCAATCCCAACTTGAAGAAATTGAAATGTCTCTGGCTTCCGGCAAAATCGCTCTTCAGGAATATGAAATTCAAAAGACCAGGATACAAAAACAGATTTCCGAATACCAGTCCAAACTTGAAGACAAGGCATGTAAGCTTCAAGAAAAGGAGCAGGAACTGGAACAGATGACAAAGAATATAGACCGTGTCGGTAGAGTGGCGCAACCTTTCCGCAATCATAAGATAGATTTTGAGCCGCCACGAATCACTGGTAAACCTCCGATATTCGGTGTTGACAAATGGATTGAGGAACAGAACAGGTCTATCGCCAGCCGATTCGTAAAGATTGTCCGTCAGATTGAAGAATTGTATCGGAAAGATGCCGAACAGCAAATACAGGCGGTGCAGAGTAATGCGTTGCTGGACTATCGGGAGCTTAAATGGCTGCAACATGAGTATGCACGACTGACGGATCTCAACAATAATCAGACAGAACAGATGCAGACGTTTCTTGACCAACTGGCTGAGCCTTCTGTGCGGGAACGAATCTTTTCTATCGCTGATGCTTTGATTGGCGGACAACCTGTCGCTGTTTCATCCGGCGGAGGTGGTGGCAACGCCGACTCAAACCTTCGCTGGGATGGCCGCAGACCAGATGAGGAGGAAGAAACGTATCGGAGAAGATGCTTACTATGTGCTATCCGAATAGTCAACACCCCATCCAAAAAGTCAATGCGCAGATAAAGAAAGGCATCAATCGCGCCTGGACTTTTTTGAAACATCGCAAGTTACTATTTGTATTTGATAAGATACTGTTCCAAAAAGTGTGTCTGGAGAAGGATAAATAAAAAAGTCTGCAGATTTTTTAGATTTGTAAAAGCAAACCAACAAACTAAAAAAGGAGTAGACTTATAGTGTTGACAAAGGAGCAACTTTCCGAGTTAATATGCAAACATTCGGAGCGAGAAAATGGCCTTCAGGATCTGTTGGAGATCTTATTGGAGAGTATGATGCTTTCGGAGCGCCGGGAATATCTCCGGGAAAACTCCGCATCAGGGAATAAATGCAACGGTTTCCGCCAGGGGCATAGTTACGGTCATGGCCGTACGCTGACGTTTCGGATACCCCGTGATCGCTACGGGAACTTTCATCCCCGGATCCTGGCGATCCTTCGCCATCAGGAAGATGAATGCGAACGCCTTGCGGGAACGCTTTACACGAAAGGTCTTACGCAGGAACAGGTCGGCGAGGTATTCCAGGATATCTATGGCGAGCACTACAGCAAGGCGAGCATTTCGCGAATGCTGGACTACCTCCGAGAAGATGTCTCGCAATGGCTCACGCGCTCTTTGGAGACGTATTACCCGATCGTCTTCATCGATTGCGTACACATGAAGATCCACCGCAAGCGGAGCGTGGAGACCGAAGCTTTTTACGTGGTGCTTGCCGTGCGTGAAGACAAGCGGCGTGAAGTGCTTGGGATCTTCAACAAGCCCACGGAGAGGGCCTTGGGCAGGGGCGAGATGCTCGCAGAGCTACATGAACGGGGCATGCGGAAGATCAGTCTTGTCTGTGCTGACGGACTGAAGGGTCTGGAGGATGTCATCAGTGCGGTCTTTCCCGAAACCCCACTGCAACGCTATAAGACACATCTGAAACGCAATTTGCTGAGCTGCGTGCGCAACGGCGACAGGGGGGGGGAAGCTGGCCGAGGATCTGCGGCAAGTCTTCTGTACGGGGAACCGCAGCTATACGGAAGAGAGAGCTTGGGAACAATGGCAGACACTCTGTGAGAAATGGGGGCAGGATTATCGCAGTTTTTGACGACGGGGCGAGATCCGGGTAGTGTTTCATAAAGTGTGTCTGTGCAGGCGCCTTCAGATATGCAAATATAACAATTCTTGTTTTCAGCGCGACACGCCGCGGCGTGTCGCGCTGAAAATTTCCATATCACTTTTGGTATATCTGAATACTCTCTTCCAAACACACTTTTTGGGAACACTACCCGAACTTATGTTAGTTCTTACTACCATTCATCAATAAGCCATTTATTCGTCAGAACATCAGGGGTGTAGTTGACCACCGCAGTTTGGGGATAACCAGCATTCTTCAGTCGCTTGATTACCATCTTTCTCATTTTCTTGCACTTATCCCAAAATGTTAAAAACATGTGTTCTGTATAAGGCTCTATCTTGTACCATAGGTCATAGTCAAACTTATCTTGTGCTAAAAGAGTATGTATAGGATAAAATGACTTGCGTAAATATAAAAAGGCTTCTTTATCTTGCCAATTAAACGAGAGTATATAGAGAAACACGTAATGCTGTATTGAGTCTTTTTCATTAAGCACATTAGCATATGGCATCCATATTTTGCTCCCTTTGCTCTTAACCAAAGGACTATCCGCATCAATTGAGTTCATCAACACATATGCAACTTCGTGGGTAACATACGACACTCCAGACAACCAAGTTAATATAGCCCCGGGATAGAATTCGAGTTCCTCAGATACTGGTAACTGGGAAAGATGTCCTTTCTGGTTAATATAGGTCAAATATTCACCTACACATTCTTCATCGTGCGACAAAATCATCTTTGCAAGTTTTCTCGCTATTGGAGCATTTAATTCGAGCATTGCTTTGAATAAGTCCCTCCAATGCTTGAAAGCCTTCACTACTTCACTATCCGAAAAGATAGAAAGAGTTGATTCCAATTCTTCTTTGGAAAATTCAGTCCAAACTATCTGATTAAGCAATTCTGTATTACTGCTAATAATAGTTTGAAATAATACTTTGTCGCTTTGTCTCAACCTGGCAATTTCAGCATAGCTTACGAAATGATCAATGCTCTTTACTGTCTGCTTTCCCCACTCGTTCAAGTTCTCTGAAGAATAAAGTTGTTTTAAAAGTCTTAAGAATTGTTCAGAAGACAGATCATGCAAGCGCTGTATATAACCAATCTGTTCCGCTGTAAAGGAGGACACATTTATGGTAGAAATTGTATATAAGAAGTTTTCTTCACCACCCAAGTCTTTTGAAAGCGACGGTTGTAGCACAGACCGCTTAATGTTATCGCCATCGGTTGGTTGAGGAAAAGTTTCACTGAGTTGACTTATGATAGACAGTAGCACTTGTTGCTTTTCGTCCTCATTTTTACATGTTCGGTTGACAAGTACTACCACTTCCAAAAATCCTCGCAATCGCCGTTCGTCATCGCATAATTCAACTTCAAAATATCGGATAAGTTCAGGCAATTGTCTTTGTCCATTCAATAGACTGACAGCTACCAGTTGTGAACCATGGTCTGGAATCTTATTATTTAAATAAATGACATTCCCTCCATCGTGCGTAACAAATTGAAGCGACAATAACTGACCTTCGTAGGAACGTGGTAATGCTGTCCCGCTACAGAGAGACTGTTGCCACAACAGACCAGATGGTAGATAGTTATACAGATTCAACAACAATTCCTGGAGTTCAGTATTGTCTATTTCCTTTAATATGCAAACTGGCTGTGGTGACAACATGGTAGCATATAACTCCGACACCTTAGCTTCGGTTAAACATGGATAACCTTTGCTCTCTAGATAGATGGACTTTTCGTTTAATGCAATGGATTTGCTATAATCTAAGAAATCTTCCTTATCAACGGCAGGTCGTTTAAAAAGCGTCAGCAATTGACGATAATCAATTATTTTCCCCAAATCATTGCGTTTGATAAGCAGGCTGTGTGTCCATACGCACCCCGGGCGGCGCATTTCGTCGGCATACCAGCTCTTAGCAATCACATAGTACGGACTTTCTAACAAAGGATAGGCTGTTATATAGTCTCGGTCTTCACCCTTATCCACGAACTCCGACCAGTCACTAAGCGTAGCAATCTTGTCCATATCATGGCTTGAAGGCAAAAGGATGCTTCCCTGGACATAATTGTGCCCAAGTTTATATCCGTGGAGCATTTGATGTAGTTCTATCATATCTTTATTTTTCAAGCAACCATGATAATGGCAGAGTGATATCATAGTCTCGATCCTTCCCGGAAGAAACAAAGGCGCGCATTTTCTGATCGGTCAGTTCACTGACTTTTTCTTCGGACATTTCTCCTCGATTCTCATAGTCGAGTCCTTGAGCACTTACGCCAAAATACTTAACATTGTCAAAGTGGTATTTGACGAAAGTGTAAAAAAATAGGTGTTCCTGTCTGATCCAGTCTTCCACATCAATCTGTTTGCTCATCATCGTATCCCATTTCGAGACACAGAAAGCAATTTTTAAGTTCCCGCGAGTTTCACTGATATACTTCAATAGTTCAACATTCTGAATCCACTCATCGATAGCATCAATAGTGAACTCAGGCAAAATCGGCACTTCTTTTTTTTCTTGAGGAATTACGCCATAATATTCCTCGTTAAACTTCTTTTCTGGATTTGGAGAGAGAAAAAAGAGGAGGCAATCGGATTGTCTCAGCCAATTATCTACTTCTTCAACTGTCTCATTTTGGAGAATAAGTTTAAACCTTTCCCCCTTGAAGTCGGGAATACTAATTTGAAACTTACGCCCAGACTCCATATGAGTCAAGTCGAAAGTTAGGTCGGTAATATTGATTTGGCTGCGTTGTACAGCCGCTTGGTTCAGCCACAATGTAGCCATTGAATCCAGATAACTTGTGTCTGAGGGGTACTTGTCGAAAGTCAACTTATGTTTTGTGTTCCCGTCTTTTTCTATAGCCCAAAAAGCGGTAATATAGGAAGTCTTTCCTGTATCTTGCAATCCTATGGCTAGACATTTCATATTGTTTTCCATATCACTTGCTTTTGACTAATTTTTGAATCCAATTGTATTCTGACGGTAATGGTGTAGGCGTTTTCTCTGTAATAAGACGATTGAAGAGCGCTATCAAGTTAGGATTTTCATTGTCATACCCTATTTCTTTTGAGCAAATTTCGTAGATATTATCTGACGGTACAACTACAAGTGGATTTACGATGTCTAATACAGACTGCTTACGTTGTTCCCAGTGGGTCATTATTTCTTTACATTTTCTTTCCAATTCGTCACTATCTTTTATTTCAGCTCTTGCTTTATCGATTTTATCTTTTACCAAATCCGCCTTATTGAACACCAAAAAATATTCTGTTTTACTCGTAAACATGTCTTTTTCTTTGAAGCGGGAGAGTAATGACTGGAATAAAGCCTTATATGCATTATTCTTTGTAGGTAACAACTTTTCTGTATCAACAAATATCACCAATTTGTCAGCGTATTTGACGGCTGTCTGTTGAAGGACTACATCATCTTTAGAAGCCGCATCGTTATAAATTTCACCAGAAAGATCTGAGAATACTACCATCCGCTGATTTTCGCCATGTTCGTCTCCTAATACCACATTCAATATGCTACCCGCCCTGCGCTGGGTACGAGGCTGTTCGGAGAGACCTTTCTCTGACAAGTATCGAGTATGCACACGGCGCTGAAATCCTGTCAGCGTATCAGAGTCAATAAAAGTGGATTTCAATAGTTGCGGATGACGACAAAGGATAGCGAACAGGCTACCTACAAAAGTAGTCTTGCCGCACTCGCTAATACCAAACAATGTCACAAGCATCGGGCGGCGATCGAATGAAAGCCCATTGACATCCGCATTCCGTAGAGCATCATAACGATATGTGGACTCAACAAATGCCAATTCTTCAGGTTGCTGAGTTGGCAGAGGAGTCGTATTTTCTGTATTAAGTTTTATATTAACTAGCTCATTCATAATTTTGGAATTTTAAATATTCGAAAAGCAGCTCGTAAAATATCGCTATACCAAAATGTAAAGGACTGATACGTTTTTGACCTATCTCCTCGTAATCGTTAGAATAGATGTAACGGCGGAATACGGAAGTTTTCTCAATGTTGGAATTTGTATTGACGTTCGTCATTCTCAATTGGCTCTTTATGGTAGACAAAGTAGCGGTGCCTCTGCTTACATTGAGATTTTTAAATACTTTCACTGGTTCTTCAACAACATATAGCCAGTCGCGTGATATTAAATCCTCAGCCACATTATTCATGAATGTATATGCATCTTGATTGGCCGGGAGAGTCTTAGCGGCATAGTCTTTCTCGAACGCTGAACGACAATAGTACTTTGCCAATGATTTTATGTTTTCAAACTGTTCTTCTATTTTAAGCGATGAATCTGCCCATGAAGTGTTGTTAAGAACCACAAGTAAATCCGAAGGTTCAATAGCAGGTATTTCAGCATTTTTGCACCAATAGTCTTCAATGGCATCAAAACAAGATGGGTCAATGCACTTGTTGATAATACCAGCAGCACCAGGTTGGTGACATTTCAGTACATTGCATAATGCCAACGGATAGAGTAACTCGTCCACACCAGTTTGATCTGTTGAAAGAGCCAGCCCCACCACATAACCAGCTAGAGCACGATACACCTGAACTGGATAGGTGTGTTCTGTTATTTTGTTGATAGCTTGTATAAATGAGATGTCTGGGATATCAAGACAAAGATGGAGAACACATGCTTCATATTGTGCCAAGGATATTTCCTCGGCGTATGTTTTACAGGCCTCTGAGAGACTGTCAACAGTTGCCTCATCGTATGGGAATACTAGTACTTCGGTGAGTATGTCTTTAAGGTTATTGTTCATAAACTAATCTAAATAAGAGTTCAATTGTTCTTGAAGTCTTACCACTTCATCCGCTTTTGCAGAAATGCTTCGGAAGAAAGAAATGGCATTGGCATGTTCTGGTTTATTCTCGTCGTATGCCTTCAAGTTCATAGCAAGAATGATTTCCTTGATATGACGAGAACTGAAAAAACGGTATCTTATTTCGTACATTTCCTTTGCATTCATTTCCTTTGACTTTGTTTGACTCACTTCCCTTCGTTGATGGGTCGAACGCTTGTTCTTCTTAGGCAGGATTATCTTTCTAGTATAACAAAAACGGTCGTCTTTCATAAACTGCTCACCATTCCAGCTATAACATATCACGCTCAAGCGCAGTATTTCTCTTGTCACATTGAGCTCTAATATGTTATAGACTGGTGGATAACGTTCAGGGTCACCATAATTACCGGGATGTAGTGATCCACACTGCAATCTAATGGCAGACTTCTCTTCCCTGTCTTGCTGGATTGACTGAGTATGAACATGTCCATATATCTGCACCTTAAACTTACGGTCAAATTCTTCCTGCATGGCTTTATTATTCTCAAACCATGCCAGTGGATGATGCATCATAGAAATATTGACTGTAGTAATTGGGGTGTCAGGGTTATATGCGTACTTTGTCAAAAAAAGCTTATGTTCATTGGGTGCTATAGCATCTGGATTATTTACCTCATCCTCGTCGCAAGCTAATGTAGAATTGAGGCAGTGGAGTTTGATGACATAGTTATCAAGAGTTCCCAACTTAACTTCCTTGCGAAACCCTTTGTCGTTGAAATTAGGAACTCCTTCAAGAATGCCTACAGCAATAGCGTCTGCGGAAGAATGCATGTTTGCAAACTTATTATAAGCCTCCAATGGCGAATACAATATACGAAGAGCATCAAGTTCTTTGTGCTTGGCATTATAAATAAAATCATCGCCTTTCGCAGGGTCAAGTAGTGTAGAGCGAAACGACCGACGTGATGCTTTATTCACATCGCGATCAATATCGTGATTGCCAGGTACGACGTAAAGCTGAGTTTGTCTTTCGTCGCAATCCAGATGTTCAAAAATATCTTTAATGAACGCCTCCGCTTTTTCATATTCTTCAGCCTTACCTCTATTGGCAACGTCACCGCATATCAATATCTGATTGACTCCACCATCATCTCGGATGTCATCCATCGCTTCTATGAATGCCGTTTCTAATGAGCGGTATTCATTCTCATCGTCCTCGCAATGAATGAAATGAATGTCAGATAATAATAGTATCCTCAACATTATTAATATATATTTTCTAATATAAATATTCTATCCATATACACCATTACTTCCTATGGTGAATACATCACACCAAGCTACGGCATCGGACAATAGTTTAGACGGCAAAACTACTAACAGTTGCAGTCTTGTAATGAGGGCCGATTACTGCACAGCACTCCACTAACTAGTAATATACAAATGTAGTAAATATCTTGCAATTATGAAGTATAACGAAAGAATAATAAAGACGTGCGATTCTCAATCCTATGTCTGAGTTTGTTTGTCCACTAATTCCTCCCATCGTTTCAGTCCTTCATAGGCGGTGAAGTTTGTTTGTACATAATTTATTGGTAATCAATGCATATAAATCTATATACCCCTTAATAATAAGCATTGACGATCTTCGAATAGATAAAACAATTAAATATCAGCGCGATAACCAATGAAAATTTGTTTGTCGCGCTGGTGTTTTATAGCCTCAGATGGTGTGGTTTGTCGGTCCAATATTATTTATTCAGTCAAAAACTGACTGTTGCAAGCGATATTTTAACTGCCTGGAAATTATATTAACCATTGCTGGCTATTTTTCAAACTGGTACTATGATCGTATTAGTTAAGGAGACAGTCCGATGGCTAAAATGAACGCTTCTATTCGGGCAGTGTCAGCGGAATATCCGGATAGAGCGCTTCGCAGGCTTGCATCGGTTCCAGCATTTGCGGACAGCTAGCCGTGCGGAGAAAATTCCAGAAATCTGCGGGAAAGTGCACGACTTGTCCCACATGGGAGCGAAGTGTGGTCAACACCACACGGCCATCGCTCAGCCTTCCGATGTGTTCGAGTTTTTCGCTGCCGAACATCCCGGGACGGATGCGTAACACTTCGCCCGTCGTGCGATTCCAGAGCCGGGCGAAATCCAGCCGCATCGAGTCGCATGCGCCTTTGACCAATACCCAATCGTCACCAAACGGAAAGAGGCCTGACCAGGGATCTACGTTCTGCATGCGGGTAGTCCGGCAGCGGCGCGTGTCAACATCAAGCTCCAGTAACCGGGCGACCAGTTCCCGGTCCGAGAAGCCGCACATCACCAGTCGGCCGGTTCCGGGGACAGGGATGGAGCCGTTGAACCCGTCGCCGCTCAATATGTGGAAGCCCAGCGGTGAGAGCGAGCCGTTTTCGAAACGATAGGTCTCTTCGCCGTGAGCAAGGAGAACACGACCGAGTCCGTCGCAAGCGAACTTGCAAGGGTGCTGTGCCTTGGGCAGGGGAAAATGCTGGACGCGCTCCACTCCCTGCGGATTCATCGTGAGGATCGTGGCACTCTGCCGGTCGCCGAAGCAGAGTGAGCGGCCGAACCATCGGGGACGCTGGTCGAGGAAAAGAAAGGGCGACTCAAGTTTCGGCAGGTCGCACAGCCGCTTCCAGCTGTTCGCTCCCAGGGGATTCTTGCCCCCGAGAAGCATCCAGCACTGCATGGGCGGAATGTAGTAGAACGCCGCATAGAAATCCATCTCCGGGGAGTAGGTCAGGCAGCAAAACCGGTTCCAGCGCACCTTGACCGGTTGCAGCGGCCGCTGGCGGAGGTCGGCGACGAAATTTCCCTGCCACTCCTCCGCATCGCGGCTTTTCCACCTCCCGCTGCAGAAGTCGCCGGCCAACGCGTCGAGCATGTAGTCGGCATCATCGGGCCATGGCACCTCTTCGCAGGGCATCGTGCGTTCGGGGACGAGCGTTCGGGCCGGAGTGCCCGGAGCGCGCCCCGACTGCTTCAACAGCCGGCAATATTGCCCCGCCTTCCGGCAGACCATTTCGAGATTTGCGGCTTCCACCTCGGGAAGTAACGTAAGGAGGTAGATCTCGTCGCCGTCGAGGTCGTAGAGCCGGTATCCGTGGCAGGTCAGCTCCTGTCCGACAGCCGCAAGTCCCTCTTCGTGCGAGCGGCAGGCATATTGCACCCCGATCTCGTCGAATCGGGCGTCGTGCAGCACTGAAATCTCTTCGCCCCACTTTTTCCGCATCTCAGCCAGCGAGTCGTTTACATCCCCGTCGTATTTGAGCAGGTCCAGCGCCTCCTCTACGGCCCGCTCGACCTCCGGGAATTGGCCTTTCCCTGCTTTTCCTGCCGACATGCCGTCCGCATCGTCTGCTGCCTCCGGCTGGCCCAGCGCCTCCTCTGCGGCCTGTCCGAACGCCGAAGGCTTGTGCCCGAGCTGATCCTCCAGCATCTGAAATACCTTCACGTGGGCATTCCGAATTCCCTGGCTCGTGTAGACCATCACGGGCTTGCGCACCAGCCGGATGCCAAACCCTTCCAGTGCGTCGAACAGTTCCGGAAGCTGTAGTGGTGTGAACATCCGGTGCTGCATCACGGGACGATCTTCGATGAAGAGATCGCCGTGGCCTTCGTTCCACATGCCGCGTGTCGTGTTGTCTTCGTTGCGGAGCGAGATCTCGTAGCTGTTGTGCTGGCGGCAACTGCCGTAGAGGCTGCGGGGACTGTTCAGCCGGAGTGTCAGCACCACACGCCTGCGCCGCTCTTCCTTCGGAGCCGCCGGGTCGGCATAGGGCTCGCCGTCGAAGGAGAACTGCGCGATGACCTCCCATTCGTATGACTCGGGCCACGGAATCCCGGCGGCCTCCAGCCATCGGAAGGCCTCCAATTGGTGCGTAACGGTGTCGTAGAAGCCTTCAATCCGACTTCTGAGTTCCTGCAGGTGGGAAAATGGAAATCCCTCCAGCAGGCGGACAATGCGCCGCAGCAGGAACAGTTCCGCGGGATCCTCGACCATCAGTATGCGCGCCAGCACGAGCAGATAACGCACGGCCTCCGGCTCTGCCGAAAGGGCGAGAAGCGCCACGCAGTACCAGAACCCCACGATATCGTAGTCCTTCGGCAGACCCGTCGTGCGTTGGCGTTCGCACTCCTCTGTCGAGGTCGGGAGGATGGCGTAGTTGTCGAGCGAGACCGCAACGGCCCGCACCACCTCCGCGTCGGCGGCGAACGGCTCCATGCGCAGTACCTCCTTGAGATTGAGCGGTGCGTGAATGAACGATCCAAGTTTGCGGTTGAGTGCATCGATCTTTTCGGCCGTCCCGGGAGTGCATCCGGGCAGCGGGGTGATTTTCAGTGGTGTCATGGTATCGGGCTTACATCGGTGAATGAATGGGTATCTTTTTCCTGTGCTGCAATTGCCTCCGTCACCCGGCGGATATTCCGACGGGTATATCCGAACGAGACGATCGAACTGCGCTTGCCGAGGTCATTGATGCTGTTGATCCAGATGCCGCCGCGGTCGTGTGCGACGAAGATCTGTTCACCCCACGTGGCGCTCCACCATGCGGGATGGGTGTGTGCGACGAAAAAATCCCGGTCCATGTGGTCGATCGTCCAGTCGTACTGCTCGGCCAGTTCCCGGAGCAATGCGTCGATCCGCTCCGGCGGCAGCACCGTTTTTCTCCAACGGAAGAAAAGCCTGCGGTATTGGAGACGGAAGAGGATGAAAGCCACCGGGGCACAAACGGCCGAGATCCAGAGAAGCGCCCTTGTCGAAATGGACGCCATACCCGTGAGGGTGATGATGACCATGAAGAGCGGTAGATAGAGGAGCATGATTGGAAGCAGGTAATGGGCCCAGACCCCCTCGGCGTTGAGCGGCAGCCTGCGATGTTTCCGTATGAAGTCGGCTGTATCGACCCGGGCTTCGTTGCGGCATCCAATCCGAATGAATACTTCAACGAGAAGCAGACAACCGATTCCTGCCACCCATAAAAGAAAGGTGGGAACGGCATTTAGCTCCGGTGCTCCGACTTGGATCGTCAGCACGCCGTCGTAGGCCACGCCGTCGAACGAGAGGTCCCGGCAGCGAAGCCGGTACTCGCCCTTTTTGGCTGGGGAGAAACGGTAGAAGTGCCGGCAGATGCGTGTGGTTTTGCCATCGCTCCAGGATCCGCTACTGGCACTCCGAATCCATGCCAAGGGTGTCCCCTCCTCCGTGACGATGGTCGGGGTCCGGTCGGTGTATTGGTTGCTGGAGAGCACAATCTCGTAGTCGCCCCGGGCCCGCGGCTGCCCGGCCTCGATCGAGAGACAGCAGCGCACGGTGTCGCATTCCGGGGTGGCGGCGTGGAGCAGGATCGCCCGGGCGGCATTGCGCGGTACAACGTCGAAGTCGGGGCGGTCGTCCGCCGGAGCTTGTTCACCCTGTACACTCCAGATCGTAAGAGTCAGCGCAAGCAGCAGCCCGAACCCTCCCCGGATGACTCTTTCCATCATTGCCCGGTGGTGGATTCGAAGGGAGAACGATCGAGCAGGGCCTCCTCGGGGATTCCGGCCGACTGCGGCCAGAAGAGCTCACGCTCCGTGTCGTCGATCCAGAAGAGCGGCAGCATCAGGGGCAGATACTGGAACAGATGGCGGCCGTCGGTCAAGCTGGCGAAGACCACGATGAAGGTATTCATCCGCATACGCTCGTCCCAGGCAAAGCGCCATGAGAGATAGAGGTTCTGCATCCGTCCGGGACGGGTTGTCACATCCACGTCTCCCTCTTCATCGGGCATGAAATGGCCCGAGTCGAGAGACAATTCTCCCAGCTCCATGATGCCCTCGGGGGCTTGAAGAACACTCATAGCCTTGAAACACTCTCCGCGGCGGATCGAGCGGTGGGGAACCGTCACGCGAGCCACCACCCAGACCGAATCCGCGTGCCGGATGGCGTGCTCGACCTCGAAGCGCACCTGCGGACGCTCGAGGGGCTTCAGCCGGCGGTTTACCACCTCGGCGTCCCGATACAACCAGGTCGATTCGGAGGCCGCGAAGGTCGGGTCGAGCTCGGCGGATTTGCGGGTGCCTGCGCAGCTCGTGGCAGCGAGCAGAAGGATAAATGCGATCAGATGCTTGATTTTCATGGTTTTTGTTTTTATGTGTAGCAGGCCAGTAGCCAGATAACAAGTCCTACAACGAGAGCCACGGCGAGAAAGCGCACAAGGTCGCGCCGGATGGAGGGCTCCTCCTCGGGACGGCAGCGGAACATCCGGGCCAGCTCCTCGAAACTCCGGCAGCGGAAGACCGCCTGCCGGAAGTTGGCGGCATTGCGCCAGCACGCCTCCCGGAACCACTCCGACCGGGGATATTCGCGGGCGATCCACGCCTGCAGCTCCGGGAGCATACAATCGCGAACCTCATCTTCGAAGTCGGTTTCATAGCGGACGGTGCGTCGGTCGGTTGGGCCGATACGGCCGCAGAGCCCGACCGGCGCGGTCTCCCGGCTGCGGCGGATCGTATAGCGCCGTCCGGAGGCGTCGACCACCTCCTGCCCGGCCCAGCCGTCGACCTCGGCGAGCAGCCGGCGTGTCGTTACGTTCTCCTCCCGCCAGAAGACATAAACCGTATGCTCCGCGGGGGCGAGGTAGAAGACCGGATATTTCAGCGCGGCTTTCATCGCGGTTTCGTCGGGCCCTTACCACGGGTAGCGCACCCACGGGCTCTTGGGGTTGCTCAGCAGCACGTCGGCCGTTGTCTTCATCACCGAATTGTAGGCCCGTTTGCCACCCCACAGCGAACGTCCGAGGATGTAACTCATCGCCAGTTCGCGCCACGACCCGCACGCTTCGTGCGCCAGCGCATCGGCACGGCCGATGTAATGCCATGCCTCCTCTTCGGTGAGGTAGCCCATCTCGCAACAGGCCCGCGCCAGGAAGACAATGCGCCCGGCATCCCAGCCTGTTACGTTGCAGCTGCTAAGTTCCTCCCGCGAGGCGACGACCCCGCACGAGAGGAGTTCGTCGAGGGTCTCCCGCAGGTTTTCGAGCTGCGAAGTCGCCTTGTCGTAATCCTCCTGCGAGGTCATCCGCTGCTGGAACAACGCATCCTGCCGCAGATGGTCGTCGAGCCGAAAGGCTTCGAGCACCGTGGGCCAGTAGTAGCGGAATCCCTTTTCGCAGAGGTAGTTCAGTTGCCCGCGGGCCTCGGCGGAGGAGTCGATGCCCCACCAGCCGCCCAGAATTTCGGGCAGCGTGTCGAAAATCCCCGTCTCCAGCGAATTCTGCCAGGCCCCCTGCTGCGAAGCGTACATCGCCCCGATGGCCAGCTGGCGGCAGTGTTCATCATCGAGCGTCGATTTCGGGTTCAGGCATATTTCCTTGAAGGATCGGCGTAACTTGCGCGCCGTTCGCCAGATCCGGCTGCCTTTCTTGTAGAGCCATGTCAGAGCACCGACCGCCACGGCGGCCAGCATCACATAGAATTCAATTCCCCGTTCCATCGTTTTAGTGCTGTCGTGTGGCTATGCGTTCCACGCAATCTGCCGCCACGGCGAGGTCTCCTCTTCGAGCAGCGCGGTGACGATCTCCCAGGCCGTCTGGCAATCCTCCTCATCGCCGTGCCAGACGCCGCGACCCATAGCGAAACTGCGTCCGTACTCCTCCCATGAGACGAAGTGCTCGCGGGCGGTGTCGGCGGCCACCTGCATCACCTGCCACATCTCCTCCTCGGAGAGATAACCGGCGTGAAGGGCCCAGTGTCCGAGGTTGGCAATGCGCACCAGATCCCAGGCGATGACCGTCCGCGGAAGCGTTTCGGTCGTACAATACCCGTTTTCGATCATAAACTCCGCGATCAACTGTACATCCTCGGCCTTCTCCTCGGGATCGCCTGCATCGGGTTGGCCGCCGCGCATGAGCGTCAGCGCCGCGTCGGCATCCGCATGGTGTCCTTCGTGGAGCAGCCACTGCACGATCCCGAGCGTCGAGTCGCGGTCCGTAATGTTCCACCAGCTCTGAAGTTGTGCGCGGTAGGTTTCGGGCAGCACCTCGCTCTCGACGGTATCCACCGCCTCGTCGTTATAGACCAGCAGCGGCGCCGCAAAAGCCAACAGTCGGCGCTGCTCCGCAGTCAGCCGGCACGTCGCGGCATGCTTGATCTCCCAGCCGTCGTCCTCGCCCAGCCAGGCGAGTGCCGCGGCATTCGCCTCGCGCAACTCCTTCTCAAGGCTCCCGCCCTGCATTGCCTGCATGGTTGCGGCGGCCTGCGCCATGTTCTGCCGGGCGGCTTCGGCCACGGCGGCGGCATCCACCCCGCCGAGCGTTCCCATGGCGGCCTGCTGCGCCTGGATCTCCGCCAGATCGGGCACGGCAGCCTGCATCTGCGCCATGATCTGTGCCTGCATGTCGCCCATGTCGGGCATCCCCGGAATCGATCCCATCATTGCGCGCATCTGCTCCAGGGCTGCCTCCTGTGCCGCCCGGGCAATCTCCTCCGGACTTTGGGGTTTCATCTTCTCGTTTGCCATGTTCGGTATGTTTTAAGGTTTTCGATCCATTTTATCCTTCGGCGCCGGCCGCAAGCAGCAGCTCGACGATCTCCGTGAAGCCGCGTTCGCCGGCATAGTAAAGTGCCGTGTGCTGGAGGTTGTCCGCCGCATTGACGTCGGCACGATGCTCCACAAGCAGGCGCACGACTTCGTTGTTCCCGGCGCGGGCCGCCATGAGCAGCGGGGTTTCACCCACTCCGTTGCGGGCGTCGATTGCCGCGCCGGCCCCGAGCAGCGCCTCCACAAGGAAGCGATTGCCCGCCTGTGCCGCCCAATGTAGCGGCGTTGTCCCATTGGTTAACGGCCGGTTTGCGTCGGCCCCGGCATCGAGGAGCATCCGGGCAATGTGCAGATTCCCGCGTCCGCACGCCACCAGCAACGGCGTTTCGCCCGCATCGTTCGGCGCATTGAGCTGCGCTTTCGAGGCCGCGAGCAGCGTACGCACGACCTCCGCCTGATCGTTGTAGACCGCCTGGTGCAGCGGCGTGTTGCCTTCGGCATCGCGGCTGTCCGCCCCTCCGGAACCGCTCCGGCTCAGCCGTGCCACGACCTCCGTCAGTCCGTGTGCCGTGGCGTAGTCCAGCGCGCGGTGTCCCGTCTGGTCCGTAGCCTCGGTGTCGGCACCGCGGTCGAGCAGCCACAGAGCGGCATCCGTGCGGCGGTTCTCCACGAGCCGCATCAGCGACGTGCAGCCCTCCCGGTCGGCGGCATCCGGATCGGCTCCGGCATCGAGGAGTCGGGCCAGGATCTCGCGATTGCCCTTTCGGGCGGCGGCGTGGAGGGGCGTTTCGCCCCGGTTGTTTACGGACGAGGCGTCGGCTCCCTTTTCCAGCAGCAGCACCGCCAGATCCCGGTATCCCTCACGACAGGCGTAGTGGAGCGCCGTGTTGCCCTCGGCATCGCGCCGGTTGAGGTCGATGCCACCCCGTTCGAGAAAGAGTTTTGCAATGCTCTTCTGCCCGTTGCGGCAGGCGTTCAGAAAAGTTTGGAAATTATCCATAGCGTTGATTTTAGACGTGTTTGAGCAAAAATTTCACAAGCGGCTCGTTGTTGCTGCGCATGGCAATGTCTATCGGCGTGCGACCCTCATTGTCGGCGGCCGAGGCGTCGGGCCGGCCGAAATCGAAGAGCAGTTCGACCGCCTGCCTCGCTGCTGCCTGCGTATAGCCTTCCGCCGCATAGTGTAGCACCGTGCGTCCCTCGTTGTCGGCGGCGCAGGGGTCGGCGCCGGCCTCCAGCAACCGTTCCAGCATCTCCGGCTGATACGGCCCGGCGCTCCGCGGGCCCAGCAGGTGCATCAAGGCCGTGCGGCCCATCGCATCGCGGGCATTCACCTCAACCTTTTGTTTCAGCAGGCGCCGCAAGGCCCAGATGGCCAGTTCGTAGTCGTCGTGCTGACACGCCAGCATAAGGGCCCGTTCGTCTTTCCCCGTCTGTGGAGCATCGGGGTGCCACGCCCGCTGCTCGAAGAGTTCAAGGAGCGGCGCAAATCGCTCCATGCCATCCGAAACGCGGCATCCCCACTCGATCCAGACGGCAAACGGAGACATCCCATTTGCCGGTCGCCGGTCGGGATTGGCTCCGGCCCGGAGCATCATCGCCGCGATTTCGATCTCGCCCCACTCCAGTGCACAGACCAGCGGCGTTTTGCCCGCCCAGTCGTTCATTTCGCGGTCGTCGCACTCCGCATCAAGATCGACCCCCGCCTGCAACAGGGCTTCGAGGGCCTTCCGATCCTTTTTGCGCAGCGCCTGGAAAAGGTTCATCCCGCCGGTCTCCATCGTGAGTTCATCGAAGGGATCCTCGCCCGAAAGCAGGGCGCCCACCCATTTGGCCCCGCCTTCCGTGGCGAGGTCGAACGCACTCCGACCGGCCGAGTTCTTCTCGTCGGGGTCGATCTGCCCACTGTGGAGCAGCAGTGCCGCCGTCGCATAACAGCGCATCTGTTCCGCCCGGAGCTCCTCCAGCTCCTCGCGGACCTCCCGCTGCTGCTTCTCCGAGACCCATCGTTCGCCGAAGCTGGCGATAAAACACTCCTTGCCGGCGATCTCTCGTGCGGTATCGGCGGCGCGGCGGCAGAGGATGTGCAGGGCATTGTCGCCGTAGCTGTTCGCGGAGTCGAGTCGCTGTCCGGAGTCGATCAGCACGGCGGCCATCGCGTGGTGCCGGTTTTGCACGGCCTCGATCAGCGCCGTTGTACCACGGGCCGAACGCGGAAGGTTCGCGCCGCGATCCAGCAGCAGCCGAGCCGCCGTGGCAATCTGTTCTTCCTGTGTAGCCACCCTGCTGCGGCGCGAGGCCAGGCGGAAGAGCGGCGTGTGCCCCTCCGTGTCGCGGTCGTTTACCCCGGCACCGCGGTCGAGCAGCAAAGCGATGGCCTCGCAGTCGGCAAATTCGGCCGCGAGATGCAGTGACGTGCGGCCGTAGTTGTTCTCGTCGCGTGCATCAGTCGGAATTTCGGCGAGAAGTTCGCGCCGGCGCCCCTCCTTTGCAGGGCTTGGATAGCAATATAGGTCGTAGAGTTCTCGGAGTGGTGTCATCGGTCGATCGTTTTGAGCAGGTTTTCAAGGTGTTTGTATCGGTGCCCGAGGCGGGCGGCAATCGCCCGCACCTCCTCGCAGCGTCCCAGCTGGAAGGCGGCCTCGGCCCGCAGGCGGAGGATCAGCGTGAGGGCATCGTCGTGCGGCGTCTCGGGCAGTAGCGGGCAGCGCGGCAATTCGCTTGCGGTGTCCCAGCGGCGGAAGGCCTCGGGAGGCTGCAGTCGCGGCATGGACGGGATGCCCAGGCCGGAGCCTTTGCCCGGCTTGTCGTCCAGTAGCCGTTCAGCCTCTGCGAGCAGCCGGTAGCTCTCTTCGTACCACCCTACATGGAAGCAGCACAGGGCCAGATTGTAGCGCGTTGGAGCATCCTTTCGCGTACTTCGGGCAAAGCAGTCGTAGGCCAAAGGCCATGCTCCGCAACAGATATAGGTGACTCCAGCCGCAAAGAGTCGTCCTGAATCCGCTCCCGCAGTCGACGGAGCGCCGTCCAGCAGTCCCATTTTCGCTCCGCTAATCGTCGATGGCAACCTCGCCCGCAGCGTCGGCCGTGAAGGCGACGGTGTAGTAATTCGTCACGGTGAAGCGTCCCTGGTATTCGGGCGATTCGCTCTCGTCGACGTAATTCAGTTCGAACTGCACCTGCATTTGCTTCGACTCTGCACGGTACTCCTCACTGCGGTTCCAGCGGTCGACGTTGCTCAGCGACACCGGCCAGACTTGGAAACGGAATATCCCGGCCGACTTCAGTGTCAGGTGTTTGCCCTCCTCATCGGACATAACCAGAGAGTCTGCCTTTTCGCCGATTTTCTGGAGATAGTCAAAGTCGATGGCATTGAGGCTGAGCGGCGTCGTGCATGCGTAGGAGTAGTTTGGTCGGTCGTCCTTTTCCGGGCCGTCTGTCGTGAACTTTCCGTTGGTGAGTTGGAACGAAAGATAGTAGTCGTTGTTGTCGGCATCGAGGTAGTAAACGTCGATATGTGTGAGGATGTTCTCCAGCTGGCGGTCGCGGCTGTCTTCGCGCCACTCCACCATGTAAATCTTGTATTTCGAAGTGTTGACATGCTCCGCAACGAGCTCCCGAATTTTGGCAAGTCCCTCGGCGGAGGCCATCGGGAAGGTTTCGCCCGAGCCGCAGGCCGTGAGCGTCAGGGCGGCAACAACAATTGCCACGGCAATTTTCATAAGTCTGGTAATCATGTCCGTATGTTTTTATGTTATTATCCCAGAAGTGCGCGGAAGGCTTCGAACTCCTCCTCGGAGTCGAAATAGCGAGTCTCGAAGATGATGTAGTTGTCCGGCGTCTTGACCTTGCACTGGTGTTCCTCCTCGTCATCCTTCACATACTCGATGTCGGTGGTGAGGAACGAGCGGTATTCGACTTTTCCCTTTTCGACTTCGGGATAGGTTACGCGCGTGCCGTCGACGGTGATCTTTCCCCCTGCGGCTTTCAGCGCCCGGGCGTTGCGCATGCTCCGCCAGGTGAAGAAGAGCAGCAGCACGCCGCCCAGAATCAGAATCGTCGAGAAAACCGCCGGCGAGAGAATCCGCAGGTGGCGGATACGAAGGCCGAAGGGAAAGAGGGCCGGAATGATGATCATGCCGACTCCGAAGGCCAGGTTCGACCATTGGTTCGTGAAGATGCTCTCAGGAGTGTAATTGAAACTCCTTTGGATGCGTTCGAAAGGTTTGTTTTCCATAAAAGTTACCTGTTGGTCATTTTTCATGGAGGCAAAGATAGCATAAAAAAGCAAAAATATGACCAATTGGTCATATTTTTGCTTCAAATCCTGAAAAATGCCCTCGGAGGGCCCTCTCAACGCTTCAACAACCCGTATATATAGAGGAAACGCTTGCGGAGAATTCCGACATCGAGACCGTCGGAGAAGGACATCTGGTAAGCCAGTCCGATGAAAACCTGCCGGAACAGGGCAGCGGTCTCCGGAATGTCGGTATCCTCGCGCAGTTCGCCGTGCGCGACCCCCCCCCGAATGATGTCGTTCCAAAGCTGCTCCTCCTTTTCCATCCATTCGTGGAGCTTGTGCTTGCCGTCGGGGTAATAGAAGAGCACCTGCTGGTAGAGGTGGAAATACCCGGCGTTGGCCAACTGTCCGGGCATCTTCTCCCGCTGGATGTTGCCCAGGCGCACAATTTCGGCCATCGTGCGCTCCACACCCTCGACGTATTTGTCGATAAAGTCGCGCAGCGACCCGTCCGACGGGGCAAACTTGTTCACGGGATCCTGAAGATGGAAGAGGTAGCGGTCTGCCACGGCGATGAACAGGTCGAGTTTCGAGGGATAGTAGTTGAAGATCCCGGTTTTGGTCAACCCGACGCTGTGGGCGATCATTTGCAGGCTGACGCTCTCGTAATTCATCGACATGAAGAGTTGCAGGGCATTTTGCAATATCTCCTCCCGATTGGTTTTCATGACTTAAACATATTTACCTTCCAAAGATACAATCATTATTCGGGAAAATGGTCATATTCTTCCACTGAATATTGTCTCTTTTTGCAATGCCGGCGGGTTTTATGGCCCCAATGTTCCTCTTTTTATTTTAGATTTTCAACGGTTTGATACAATCGTTTGAGAAATAAACATTTAACGGAGTATTTGAGAAACAGCGGTAACGACTTGGAAACCGTGCAAATTTCAGTGATTTGCGGTGCTATGCTGTCAAATAACTCTTTATTTCTCGGCAAAGATAGAGAATATTTTGACATTGGTCTATTTATTCTTTAAAATTAAATTAAATTAAATGTCCCTTGCCTATATAATTCCATTCCGAGAATATCATCATACATACTGCTAAGTTTATTTCGCAAGCCAAACAATCTCTTTTCCGCAGTATAATACTTTATCTTTCATAGATATCTGCATATTTAAAGTGACATGGATAATTGCTTCATAAGTTAATTATTCCATTTGGCTGATATTTTATATTCAAACAGTCCTTTATTGCAATTTCTTTTACGGATTATGCATGAACTAATTTCCGAATAATTTAATTGGTATAATATGTCCTTTACAATACTATCTGTATCCACATAATTTCCATAAAAAGAAGAATTGCCTAATATATAGTTAATTTCCGCGCCATTATTTAAACGATTTCTTAGATTAGATAAATGCGTAAACATGTCTTCAAAGAATTTTAACACATACAAGGACATGGTCTTCCCGTTTTTATTGTCAGTGTGTTCAATCTTAGAACACACATTAAACAGTTCTTGTGGTAAATTTTTATTTTCACTTTCCCACAAAAAAAGCTTGCTTGTAGCACTTCCCCATGTGCCACCTATTGCTTTCCAATCCAATTCTCCTGCTTGTTCTCCTGTTTCTAAAAAGCCTAACCAATACATATATGGTCGCAATTCGCGTATATAACTAATCCTATTGGGGTATGGAGGAGATGTTATAACTAAATCAACCTTATTATCGTCCTTATTTAAGGTTCGAGAGTCTCCGTGTATGATTGCAACACGACCTTTTAATTCACTCGTTGCAGAATGAAGAATACCCTCAAGTATATTGAGATATAAATTAATAATAGCTGTAGATGTGTACTCTGCTGTTTTTTCTTTGAATGACACAGATATATGACTGAAATCCGCAGCGGATGTTTCAATTACTAATCTTGCAAAAGCAACCCATAGAAGATTGTGATTTCCACTATGTGAAGGTACTCCCCATTTAAAGCAAATATAGTTCCGTAGTGCAGATAGGACAAACAGCGTATCATCGTTCCACCAACGCTCAATATTTTTCATAGGTGGAACCCAATACCCATCTCTGTTAAAATCAAATAAACCATTTTCTAAGTCAGTTGATACAAAATCATATAATCCTTTTAATTCACTAGTATTAAAATTCTTAGATTTTATATTGCCAAACCAAACAAGAAAAGGATTAATATCATACAATATACAATCTAATCCAAGCTCTGCAGCAACTATGCCTGTAGTTGCTGTACCACAGAATGGATCAAGTATTGTTTTCTCTTGAAAGGATTTATTTGAAAATAAATCACTATAACATAAAATATCCTGTACAAGTTTGATGGAATATGCAGGCGTTAAACGTAGCCAACCGTGCCTACCTATTTTTTCATTATATTTAAATGTATAATCCTTTCGCTGATTCATTTTACTTCAAATAGGGTTTTCAAGACATTGTTTACTCGATTCTTAATAACACCTGAGTTCTTTTCAAAAAAATATGCCAAGTCGAACAGAAGAACTTCATTACAAAATGTAAATAGCGAAGAAAGAGAGTTACCATGCAAATTTCCAACAAGTATACCACACTTACCATTACGGTAACGTAATGCAATGTCATTATCTATCTGTGAAGAAAATATAGTAAATACAGGTAAATAGCTCTTTGAATATGCAACTGTTGCATTGTCTAAATCAGCATTTTGGCGTTTACTATCTTTGCTTTTGTATCCTTGTCTGACTTCAAAAACAGCACCTTTTAATTCTCTGACATCAACTTCCAGATTGACCAAATAGTCATAAATCCATTGTTCCACGTTTTTTCTAACAATGGCATTGTTTATATCCTTAATTTCCAAACGACCATCAAGAGATAATATTTTTTTCTTACCTGCTCTTGTTGTCGTATCGTAAGACCATTGAGAAGAAGAATAGTTTATATATCCTGTTTGCTCAAATATAATTTGTCGAAAAAGTCTCTCACATCCAATTCCAATCTGTCTATATACAGAAGTCATGCTCCCAGCTGTTTTATGTGCCGCATACATATATGGCGAATCTAAACCAATCCAAGAGTAAAATGGGTCTTGACCATACATCATAAGAAACTCTTCCACTGAAAAACCATCTTTCTTTGAATTGTCTCCAAAATGTGGTTTATAATCAAGGCATTCTTGTAACGGTGCAACAAAAAGCTCTACAAGTTTATAGTTATCCATAAATATTGCGTTTAGACTACAAAATTACCTATTTTTCGCGAATTAACAGCTACCATATTAGGTTTATTTGTAGAAATCTCCCAACTTTGGAGGCGAGATTGTCCGCACGGATAGCAAGACTTTTCGAGATGCTCAAATCTTTTTGAGCGGCTGAAAAGACATCTTGCTGTGTTCATGCGGACACACTTTCGGGAGTAACCCGAAAGGTTTTGAGTAACTCAAAACATACCTTGCCATGTTCGAGTGAATATATAAGAAAATGGTGGTGTACTCCTCTCTTACTATAATCAATATCTTCATTATACCGACTTGACTAAGAGAACCTACTATACTCACTTTGTCGAATGTGCCGAACATCCTGCACTTGCCCAACTCAAACTCTCCATATATTATTTTTCCCTTTCGGTCGGTGGGTGGCGGGGCGGTCGTTTCCGTTTGTAAAGGCTTCTTTTGCATGGGGCGGTCAGAAGCAAGGTTTTCCCGATAAATACGCTCGCAGCGAAGCGAGAGGAAGATTTGTCGGGAAACGGCATAGCCGCTTGACCTTGAAGCCGACATCAAGCCCCGTGCTTGCTTTGCCTTTGTAAACGGGAATGATTGCTCCGCTTTCCTCTGAAATCTGAAAGAGGAATAAACCACGTATCACCATATCGACAGGATTGTTTGTTGATATGGTTACATGATGATATGGTGGCTTGTTGATAGGTCATCACGCTTGCCAACGGCTGTAGGGTTTCCCGTCCGTGAACAGCGAAACGAAAACGGTCGTTTTCTCTTTTCGCCTATGCGTTATCCTATCCAACAAGGCTTGGCGTACCTGTTCCGCTCCGGATGTGTCGATGCGGAAAGCGAGGGCGGTTATCGTTTCAAGGCCGTAAACCTCCACGCTGCGTTTGTCCGATATGCGGATAGTCCGTCTTATCCCGTATTCCCTCAAGACTCCGCTTTTGCAGAGTGCCTTTATCCCCGCCCGAACCGTCGGGGCGATAACCCCGAACAGTTCGCAGATTTCCCACTCGGTCATGGCGGTTGCGCCTATATCGGCCGGCAGGGAGATATTGCCCTGCCCGTCCGTCGTGATGATATTCCTTTCTTCTTTCATCGGTACGCTGTTTTTAAGGTTCTTAAATGGCCCGGCAGATATTCTTCTCCATGTCCTCCAGCTTGTGCGACAGGGTTTCCATGTCCTGACTTATCTTTTGGGCGGTGATTTTGGCGTAAATTTGGGTGGTCTTTATGTTGGTATGTCCCAACAGGCGGCTCACCGTTTCGATAGGTACGCCGTGCGACAGAAGCACGGTTGTGGCGTTCGTGTGACGGGCAACGTGATAGGTCAGCCGCAACTTGAAGCCGCATTGTCCGCCTATCTCTTTCAGTATCTTGTTGCAACTTCCGTTGCTCGGAACGGGGAAAACATGACCGTCCCTTGCCAGCCCCTTGTATTTCTCCATGATACGCTTGGGAACGTCCAAAAGACGGATGTTCGATTCGGTGTTGGTCTTCTTTCTTCGGGTGATTATCCACAGGTTGCCGTCGAAGAATGTTTGCAGGCGGTCGGTGGTGAGGTTCTTCACGTCCGAATACGCCAGCCCCGTGAACACCGAAAAGACGAACAAGTCCCGTACAAGTTCATGGGTGGCGTTCTTCATCGGTGCGTCCATGAGCGTCTGTATCTCCGTTTGGGTGAGGTAGCCCCTATCCACGCTTTCGGGA
>ENA-ORSG01000630-ORSG01000630.1-human-gut-metagenome-genome-assembly--contig:-NODE-630-length-30870-cov-4.907415_pt1 | contig 30870 bp, 27 predicted proteins | sample MGYA00242189_ERZ509156 | MGnify/ENA primary metagenome ERZ509156 (study PRJEB26280, sample SAMEA2338666) | human gut metagenome | biome: human gut; feature: human-associated habitat; material: faeces...
CTCCCACCGTCTGGGAGTAATTTTAAATACCATTTTGAAGGGATGAGACGGGGCACGCCCCGTCTCTACAGGGATACACACAGGTTATGAGACATGGCGGAATGATACCGAAAACAAGGAGTCGTTTCGCCCGCATCACCGTGTCTATACGTCTAGGAAAAAATGGAAAAATCAAAGAATAGAGAGGGTCAAACACCAATAATGAACAAACAAGCGGATCTATTCGCTTGTTTTTAGCTATTTTTTATTACATTTGCGCCGTGAAAGAATACGCTACTCTCCAAGTAGCCTCACCCCGCTTGAGATTCATAATTATAGACACCGCCAAAGCAGGCGCTATTAACCTCCGTCATTTTCCCTAAAGAGAAACTCCTTAAATAAATTTGTGTTGTCTTGATAGATTTATGCCCCAATAGTTCGCTGATCATTTCAATCGGGACATTTTGTTCTTTTAATGTCATGGCAAAAGAATGGCGAATCGTATAAGAGGTGACATCCGAGGTAATTCCCGCAAATTCTTTCAACGCTTTTAAATTCCGGTTAAATCGAAATAGTGCCGCATTGTATTCGAGGTATTCCTCACGCCCCTCTCTGGTGCCACTCAGAAAGGGAAATAAATATCCGGAATCTCGCACTTTCTCTCCTGACAATTCCTTATACATTGTCTCGGCTGTCTCCAAGATCTCCAGTCTCATCGGTGTCCCGGTCTTCTGACGGTTGTAATCTAATATACCGTTTTTGATATTACCGGTCTTCAAGTGGGCAAAGTCAACGAAAGACATACCCCCAAACAGAAACATCAAGCAAAGCGCCAACTGTGTCTTTCTCTGCTTCCCATCCTCCACCGGGACTGTCATCAAACGGTGTAAATCCTCGATAGGCAAGGACTTCTTACGCTTACTTTCCACACCCGTAAAAATCCCCTTGAATAAAGTGGGAATAAATTCCGCCTTACCGTTCTCCACCGCTTTGTTATAGATACAACGCAAACGCCGCATATAAGTGGAAATCGTATTGCGCATACAGCCGTTCTCCAATAAATAAGCCTCGTACCGGCGAAGATTATCCTTATTAATAGCCGAGTAAGCTATACAGTCGGTTCCGCTATACCTTATAAAGGAGTTTAATGCGTCTTGATAACTCTTAGCCGAGGAATATCGCTTTTCTCGATTCAACTGGGCTATATACTCCCTCATACCTTCTACAAATCCTTTCTCATCCATATCCCTATTTTAAATACTGTTTTGTAAATGAATGAACAAATGTATTTAAAAAGAGATCCCCTTTACCCTATCTCACGAATGAGAATAGTAAAGGGGGAAGACTAAAGTTATTTCTTCAATTTTATCTCGATAACACCATTACTACCTTTCTCTCCAAATTTAGCGATCGCCTCGTTTCCTTTGTACACATTCATAGACGCAATATGATCGGGATTCAAATTGTCCATCCTCTCTTTAGATGATTCCACTCCATCGATGTAAACAATACCGGAGAAAGAGGATTTTACCTTTGATGCCTCCTTAACAGCCTTCTCATTGATATCTATGGCTTTCATGGCCTCCTCTATGGTTCGGTTGATCTCCGGTTGGATCTTCTCCATTTCGGCGGCAATAGTCTCATCTATCTTGGCTGCCTCTATCGCCGCTTGCACAGCCTTGTCGATCTCAACTTGGTGTTTCGCCATTTCCGCAGAAACGATCTCGTCGATATTCGCCGCTTTCACAGCCTCTTCGACCGCCTTGTCAATCTCCGGCTGGTATTTCTCCATCACGGCCGAGACCTTTTCCTGTATCGCTTGCATATCTTTTTCAGAAACGACCGAATCCCTCGCGAGGGTCTCAACCTCTACATTTCTTTTAGGCTCTTTTTTTTCCTGAACCGGAATAATTTCGCTAATTTTGACACTCGAAATCTTCTCCAATTCGTGAGAGATTTCCGGACGGGCAAAGGCTACCACCGTTAAGGCTGCCAACGGGAGTACATACAGATACTTCAACCGTGCCCATGGACTTGATTTTTGTTTTAACATCATAGCTATTCGCTTTTTAAGTGAACTGTGATTAAAGCTGTTGGCCATAGAAGTGAAGCGCTGTGCACCAACAGCTTTTTTGATTAATAATAATTGATATCTTTTTGCGTCGACGCCTTGATTTAATACGCTCTCGTCGGCCTCGTATTCATGGATATTTTGCAATTCCTGTCTCAACAACCAGACAGATGGGTTGAACCAATGGAACAGGATACAAATCTCGGAGATCAGCAGATCAATGGAATGACGGGCTTTTATATGCGCCATCTCATGCGTCATGATCTCTATCCCACTTTCCTCAAAATCCTTCCGGCTTATTACGATCGTTCGCATCCAACTGAACGGGACGACTGGTTGGTCCGTAAGAATCAGATGGATTCCGTCCACCAGCTTCGGTGTACCTTGTCTCATCAACCGAAACAAGGCATAAAATGAATATGCGAATTGACAAAGCGTTAATATCCCTCCAATTATATAGGCTATCACCATAACTCGTAACCATACAGGTTGGCTAGCGGATTCTGCCGACGTTCTCATGGAAACCGCCGCTAGCAAATTCTCCAAATCCATGACCGGACGCTGAATGGCCGTCGCTTCCTCCAAAGTAATCTCACAAAATGGGATGATAACCGAAAGCATGATCAAGCTTAATAAAGCGATCCGGTTGAAACGATGGAAGGTATCACGGCTCAACAATAGCTTATAAAACAGATAAAATATCGTCAAGCACACGGATGATTTAAGGATATATACAAAGAAGATTCCCATATTCGTTCTTATTTACGATTCCCTTGTTCTACATCATCTATTAGTTTTCGCAGATCATCCACAGAGATATCCTCTTCCTTGATCAGCGTAGAGACAACCCCCAGATAAGAATTATTGAAATACTTAGCGATCACATTTTTCAACGTACCGTTGCTATACTCCTTTTCTGTTAAGACCGCATAATATTGATAGCTATTCCCGAAATTTTTATGGGCGAGGAAACCTTTCTCCTCCAAGCCTCGGACAATCGTAGAAAGGGTATTGAAATGAGGTTTAGGCTCCTCGTAATATTCAAGTAGCTCCTTCACGAACAATGGGCCTTTCTGCCAGAACCAGCCCATGATTTCTTCTTCTTTCGCCGTAAGTCGTTTCATAACCTTATCTTGTTTGCGACAAAGTAACTAAAACTTTTAGTTGCCAAACTAATTCGTATAGTTAATAAACTAAAAGAGATAGTTTATTCATTGATCCAATCAAAAAAGCCGCCCCGGGAATGTCCGGGACGGCCTTTATTATATCCAGATGTTTGAATGATTAGGCGACAGGAATCGTTCCGCCAATCAAGATCACAACCAATAAGGCCAAGATAGCGTATAACTCAGGGAATACGGCCATTACCATCGTAGCACCGAATACGTTGTGTCCGGCACCAACACCAGCGATACCATTCGCACAAACTTGAGCTTGGCGGATTGAAGAGTAAAAACCAGCGAAACCTAACACTAAACCAGCGCCGAAAACAGCCGTAGCGGCCAACATGGAAATATCAGCGACCAAGAACTTCTGCATCATAAAGTAGCCCACGAATCCATACAAACCCTGTGAAGAAGGCAACGCACTTAAAGCGATGTACGTACCCAGAGCATCCGGATTTTTCTTCATCGCACCTACCACCGCATTACCTGCGATCGTAACACCATAACTACTGCCGATAAAAGTTAAACCTGTCATCAACGCAATACCTACATAAGCTAATAAAATTGGTTCCATAATAAAATGTGTTTTTAAATTATTCTTTTATTGTTTTATTTTCTCGTTTAATTGTTATGCTTTTCTGAATGGCTCATAAGCCTTACCTCCACCTTCGAACTCTGCGTTCTTGTAATATTCCACGAAGATCAAACGAAGCGGGTGTACCAAGGAGCTGATCGTACAAAGAGCGATATTGATGGAGTGACCCACTAACAAGATCAACAACATACAAATCGCACGTGCCACGATATTCATACCGTCTGTCATCGTAACCGCCAACGTATTAAATACGCCACCCAAGATGGAACCGGTCAGACCGATAGCGAACAAACGAATGTATGATAACGTATCACCCAGCAATCCGGAGGCCATATTGTACGTGTTCCAAAGTCCGGTACCAAAGTTCAAGAATACGTTCTTGCCCGGTGTATTGTACAGATAAGCGACAACCAGACCCAAGATGGCGATTCCGTAACATACCATAACGACAGCGTTCGGCAAGTGAACGTTTAACATCGGAAGTCCGAACGCCAATGCCAAGGATATGATCACGAACACCCAAGCGAACGGAGCGATACTGTGTTTCGTTCCTTTCTGTATCTTGATCTTGTAAGCAGCGACACATTTACCGAATATGATCTGTACCAAACCGATGACAATAGAGAATGTCATCAAGTTGTCGCTATTCACAAAGTAGTTCTTGATCTTTGACAAAGCCGGGATATCCGCCAAGGCCACTCCGAAGAAAGATCCCGTACAAGTACCCACCAATAAGGCGGCGAAACCTAAATACTGGAACAAGGTCAAATAAGGCTTGAAATCCGGGTTCACCTTCTTCTTCAAGATCGTACAAGCGATCATGACCAGCAAACCGTATCCGCCATCGCCGAAACAAAGTCCGAAGAACAGCATAAAGAACGGGGCGAACAACGGGGTCGGATCAAGTTCACCGTAATTAGGCAAGGAGAACATCTTCGTGATAGGCTCGTACAGCTTACTGAATTTATTATTCCGTAACTTGATAGGCACCTTATCCCCATCCTCGATCTCTAATTGCTGGAAGAAATAACCTTGCTTATCCAGCTCGTGCTCCAAGGCCGGAGCGTTTTCCGTCGGCACCCAACCTTCCAACAGCATGAGCTTATCACCCGCTTGCCGGTCTGTCTGCACTAACGCATTAGAAAGATTAAACTCGTCCTGCAGGTTCTTATCGAATTCCTCCAACGTCTTATAATCCTCCACGGCACGATGTTTTAGCTCATCCTCCACATTCTGGATATCCTTGGTACGTTGATCCAGACGGGCACGCAACTTCGCCAATCCTTGAACCGGCATCTTCGGACGTTCAGCGTCTATATCGATCAAGGTACCTTCCTTGGTAATCGTGATAAAATACGTCACCGATTGGAAGTTATTGATCAGAATGGCGTTATACAGCACGCCCCATTCCGGCTCGTACTTAGCGGTAGGACAGGTAAAGAACGTAACATCGTATCCCGCTCTTTTCAGACGGTTGATATTCTGATAACTGAACTCACCCCATATTTCCATATAAGCCAGATCCTTCTCGATCGATTGCTTGGAAGCGATCAATTGCGCTTTCTTATCTTGCAATTCCTCTATCTTACGCACCAACTTCAAGCCTTCCTCTTTCGTCAACTCACGGGCCGGGGCAAACTTAACGTCTTTCTCCGCCGCATGGAGGTTCTTAAAGTAACGCATCAGCGTATTGATCTGTTTACGCTCAGCCAGAAGCTCTTGCAACCTCTCGTTATCCATCACGGAGTTTGTCTCCTTGATATGGACGACACCTAAGTCACGAAGCGTAGAAAGGAACGTATCATACTCCTTATGGTACACCATAAAGGCATATTTACTCATCTTTACTATCATACCTCGGCCTCCTCTTTTTCTTCTTTTGCCTTACGTTTCTCCTGATTGGCTCTCATGATCTTCTGTGAGGACTTAGAAAGACTCTCCTCGTCTTCCATAAACCGTTTCACCTTACGGATCGCATCCTTATAACCCGGAATCTGTACCTTCTCAAACAGGTTCACCTTCTGAGTGGTCTTTTTCCTAGCATGCTCCAACAACTCCAGCTTCATGCCCGAGAACTCCGCCTCGATACCGGTACGAGCCAGCTTTTTCAGCAACTCGATACCATCCGTATACCATGCGGGGGCATTAAAGAGACTATAGTGTCCGATCTCGAACTTAATCTCGTCCAATAACGGGACGATCACGCCGGCGATCTTCTTCGTGGAGAGCGTAACGTCCTTCACGGAGATCAGCTCCGGATTGAACTCGTTCCACAAAGCCACCATATTCTCGTAACTCTGAATCTCTCGTTCTAGCTGAAGTTCCAATTTATTCACTTCGTCCTTGGTCCGCTTCACCTCGATACGCAGGGCGCTCTCCTTGCTCTTGATCGTAGGCAGGGAGCGTTCACGCATCTTCAGTTGCTTTTCCAATTGCTGAAGAGAGGTTTTATTATATTGAAACTTTATTGCCATGTTTATTTAATTTACTTCCAGTACTTATCAACCAATCCTTGTTTGATATTTACCTCCTCCGGGCTGAAATATCTAGCGAACAATCCCCAAGCTACGTCCAGCATCTCCGTCGTATCCAAGTTTACGTCGATAGCCAACAGCTTAGAAGAATAATCCTTGGCGAAAGACAAGGTACGGTTGTCGTAGTCGGTCAAGTCGAAACCGTTCTCCAGCTTGGTCTTAGCGTTGGCGGCATCGGCATACAAACGTACGGCGGCGTTCATTACCTGTGGATGATCCTCACGGGTCTTCTTTCCGGTTACCAGCTGTTTCAAACGAGACAAGCTTCGGAACGGATCGACGATTACCTTACCCACATCGCTATCACGACGCAAATACAACTGACCTTCCGTGATATAACCCGTATTATCAGGTACGGCATGCGTGATATCACCACCGGATAAGGTCGTTACGGCGATAATCGTGATGGAACCTCCCGCCGGGAATTGAACGGCTTTCTCGTAAATCTTCGCCAAATCCGAATACAAGGAACCCGGCATAGAGTCCTTAGACGGGATCTGGTCCATACGGTTTGATACGATCGCCAAGGCATCGGCGTAGTTGGTCATATCGGTAAGCAATACCAAGACCTTCTCGTTCTTCTCCACGGCGAAATACTCAGCGGCGCTCAACGCCATATCCGGGATCAAGATACGCTCTACGGACGGGTCCTCGGTCGTGTTGATAAAACTAACGATACGGTCTAGGGCACCGGCGTTACTAAATGTATTCTTAAAGAACAGGTAGTCGTCGTTCGTCATACCCATACCTCCCAAGATAATCTTATCGGACTTTGCACGCAAGGCTACCATCGCCATAACTTGGTTAAAAGGCTGGTCGGGGTCGGCGAAGAACGGGATCTTCTGACCGGTTACCAAGGTATTATTCAAGTCGATACCGGCGATACCCGTAGCGATTAATTCAGAGGGTTGTTTACGACGTACCGGGTTCACGGACGGACCACCGATCTCGACCTCACGTCCCTCGGGGATCGGACCGCCATCGATAGGCTCGCCATAAGCGTTGAAGAAACGTCCGGCTAACTGGTCACCTACTTTCAAGGAAGGGGCCTTCCCCATGAATACCACCTCGGCATTCGTACGGATACCTTCCGTTCCGGAGAATACCTGCAACGTCACCTCGTCGCCGATAATCTTTACCACCTGAGCCAGCTTTCCGTCTACAGAGGCCAACTCATCATACCCAACTCCCGTTGCTTTCAGCGAACAGGTAGCTTTTGTGATCTGGGTAATCTTCGTATATATTTTTTGAAATGCTTTTGTTGCCATAACTCTTTTAATTTTCGATTCTCTCCTTCAAAAGTTCATCCAGTTCCGTATTAAACTTCTTGAATTGGTCACTCTCATATTCCGAATAGTTCATCTGCTTAAAGATGTTGATCATCTTCTTAAAGTAGTCCATAACCTCAAGGAAGTTATCAAACTTAAACTCTGAACGGCAAACATTTACGACTCTATCCAGCATAAATTCCTGACGTTGCAACGGAGTAACCGCATCGATGGCATCGAAAGCATCCTGTTGCAAGATCACGAAGTCGATCAACTCGGACTTCCAGAATGTAACGTGATACTCGACAGGCACACCATCATCACCCAAGATATTGATTTGCTCGGAGATCTCCTTACCACGCAACATACGGGTCTTGATCTCGTTTACTTTCTCGATCCATTCCGGGGAGATATGTTTAGCGATGTATTCCTGAAACTCCGGATACTCGATATACTTGGAATAACTCTCGATCGGGTTTACGGCCGGATAACGTTTACGGTCGGCACGCTCCTGCTCCAAGGCATAGAAACAACGGGCCACCTTCTTCGTATTCTCGGTCACCGGCTCCTTCAAGTTACCACCGGCAGGCGATACCGTACCGATGAAAGTGACGGAACCTGTAGCGTTGTTTTTCAAATGGACGAATCCCGCACGAGCGTAGAAGTTCGCCACGATAGCGGACAAGTCCATCGGGAAGGCATCCGGTCCGGGCAACTCCTCCAAACGGTTGGACATCTCACGCAAAGCCTGTGCCCAGCGGGAAGTAGAGTCGGCCATCAACAGAACCTTCAAGCCCATGCTGCGATAATACTCGGCGATGGTCATCGCCGTATATACGGATGCCTCACGAGCGGCTACCGGCATGTTGGATGTATTGGCGATAATGATCGTACGTTCCATCAATTTACGTCCCGTATGCGGGTCTACCAATTCCGGAAACTCCGTAAAGACCTCCACTACTTCATTCGCACGCTCACCGCAGGCGGCGATAATCACGATATCCGCTTCCGCTTGTTTAGAGATAGCGTGCTGAAGCACCGTCTTGCCCGTACCGAACGGACCGGGGATAAATCCGGTACCACCCTCAACGATCGGGTTCACGGTATCGATCGTACGAACGCCCGTCTCCAGCAATTTGAATGGACGGGGCTTTTCCTTATAACAAGTGATGGCTTTCTTTACCGGCCATTTCTGGATCATCGTCACGTTTACGTCCGTGCCATTTTCGTCCGTAAGGACAGCCATCGTATCATTGATGGTATATTGTCCGGCTGGAACCACCGATTTCACAGTATAAGATCCCTCGAACTTAAAGGGGACCATAATCTTATGAGGTTGGAAATTCTCGTCCACCTCTCCCAGCCAATCACCGGCGCTCACGGTATCGCCCGCTTTAGCCAGAGGCTTGAAATCCCACTTCTTATCATTGTCCAACGCAAACGTATAATCGCCACGTTTCAAGAATACACCTTCCATCTTATCCAAGTCATTCTGCAAACCGTCATAGTTGCGGGACAACATACCCGGACCCAGCGTAACTTCCAACATATGCCCTTGGAATTCAGCCTCGTCACCGACACGCATACCACGTGTGCTCTCAAATACTTGTACAAAGGCATTCTTACCTATCACCTTGATTACTTCCGACATCAGCTTCACGCCTCCGACAGAAATGTAACAGATCTCATTCTGAGAAACCGGACCATCCACCTCTACGGTTACTAGGTTGGATACGATTCCTTTTACAATTCCTTTCGTAGCCATAATTTATTTTATATTGTTTCTTTTAAATTCTTCCAACGCATTCTCACTACCCATCTTCATGGCGCCTACCAATTCACGGAAAGTCTTCTCGCCTCTCGCCTTATCCAAGGTTACCCAGCGCTCTATCATCTCCAATTTCAATAAATAAGCGAATACACTCTCTATGTCGAACGTCTTGAAGAAGGTATTATCGTCCAGCCATTTCCATTTCAAAAGATCGATTTTCTTCTCACGAACGATCAGATCGGTCTCTTCGGCGATGCGTTGTAACTCGGGCAAATATTCCACGGAATCGCCCAAGCCGAAATCACGGGCGTTCGACGTACGGATATTTTCTGCTATCTCATTATGCCCCACGATATAATTGGCCTTATCAAATCCATATTTACGGCAAGTGATCGCAGTAAGAACATTGTTGATATTCAAGTTAAGCTCGAACCAATCGGCCACGAACTTATTCCCACATTTCATGGCATATTCATAATATAACGCAGCCAAGCGGTCTTCCCATGATATATATTCTTTCTCACTTTTGGTGTCCTTAGCCTCTTCGGCTAGATACAGTTTAAAAAAGTCCACGAAATAAGGCGGGAGATTATCATTTTTGGGAATTTTTTCCTCATCCTTCAACGCTTTATATAAAGTATTGAACTCATCATACGTTATTCTTCCTCTTTGATCCGGATCGGAGTCCGGTCTTTTAGCGTGAGCCAGCAGATTTATATTATCATATTTCAAATAAAATAAATCAATCAGCTTTTTATCCTTAGAAGATAGCATATCCTCTATTTCCGTCCGGAACTCACAGACCGAATAGGCTAGTTTACTATCATCCAACGCTATGTTAGGAAGTCCGGAGATTAAGTAGTAATACTTACTCATATCAGAACAGCATTTCTACTAATTGCGGACGCAAGAACTCTTTAAAGAACTCGATGAACTCGTCTTCGCCAAACGTCACTTTATAAGACCCATCCGCCGGGATAATAGAGAAAGACGCTTTCTTTCCGCTTACCTTCTCGATCTTATACCCTTTCTCTAGCAAGCCTTTGGCATTGGCCTCAAAATACGCCTTCAAGCCATCGGAATCAGAAGCTTGGATAGTCAAGAACTCATTAGCGGGCCAGCTTTTCACAAGCTCAAGGATCACTTTCTGCATATAGGCGGGATCCATCAACGCCGCTTTCACATTCGAACTAGCGATATCACCAGTGATAAGGTTTGTCACCTCGCTCTTTAATGCCTCGACAGACTGGGTGGCGAACAATTTCAATTCGGCTTCCGTATTCTTCTTCAACTCGGCAGCTTGTTTCTCAGCAGCCGCTACGATACGTTTCGCTTCCGCTTCCGCATCTTTAAGAATCGTATCCTTTTGAGCATTGGCCTCGGCGATTATACGCCCCGCTTCTTCGTTCCCCTTCTCTACACCTTCCTTGTAGATCTTGTCTGTTAGTTCCTGAATCTTTGTATCCATTTCCTATTATGTATTTGAATTGTATTTTTCAATAGTAAACGCCCACAAAGTTATTATTTTTCGCGGATTAACATCAAAATAAGTGTGAAATCAAGCTAAAAAATAACACTAGTCAAGTAAAATTCTATTTACATTCGTCTATATTGTATTTTTGTTCGTCTATTTGTATCTTTGTGAGTCAAAATACAAAATTAACATGTTTACGATTAGAAAAGCGACTATTGATGATCGTTCTCTTATTCATGATCTTGCCTCACGCATTTGGGAGAACACGTATGGAAAGATACTTTCTAAAGAGCAATTGGATTATATGTTCGATATGATGTACGCTCCGGATAACATTCTTAAACAAATGGAAGAGTTACATCATCAATATTTTATTATATTGGTGGACGATATGCCGGCAGGCTATTTATCCATAGAGAAAACAGGTGAAAACACGTACAATTTTCAAAAGATCTATTCCCTACCGGAAATGCATGGCACGGGAATCGGGCGTTTTATCATCGAACAAGGTATTAATTATTTGAAGGAGGTACATACCGGGCCTTTCACTATAGAATTATACGTAAACCGTTACAATCCCGCCATAGGCTTCTACAGACATATGGGATTACGGGAAATAGGCACACGGGACCATCATATAGGAAACGGCTATTTCATGAACGATTATATCATGAGCATGGAAGTGGAGAATAAATAGACAGTCATCCCCTATTCATATATTTATATATAGAATAGGGGATGATGATTGTCAACGGGTCTTCCCTCTTTTCGGATTACGAGGTTTCTCTAGGATTCGTACACTACTAACTTTTACAGAGTAAATAACAGCGATCCTATCATTCTTCGGATTCTCAATCGCAAGTTGAGAGTTCCAGATTTTCTTTTCTTGTTTTTTATCCATAACGCTACAATTTAATAGTTCATATTTAATAAGTCAAACCTTGACTGTCTTTTTCTCTTTTCCTTCCGCTATCTCAACCAGATAAACCCCGGCGCAAATACAGATAATGGCGAACGTCTGTGTCCAACTGAAACGGTCTTGCCCGATCAATAGGGATGTAATCGTTGCCACGATCAAGATCAGATAGCCATAAATAGCCACCAACGTAGTTTTCAAATACTTCAATCCGATAGGAATCAACAGATAACTAATTACCGTAGGGAAAATAAGCACAAACATCAATACGGCAAAAGGCCACCAATGAAATGGCTCCGAGAATAAAGGAGCATGAAAGCCCTCTATCGGCAAAATCAATAGACTGGAAAAAGCGGCGCCCGTGAATGTATATCGAAGCATCGTCATCGTCCCTACTTTTTGTAAGATCCGCTGGCTTAATACCAGATACACGGCATAAAACACGGAGCTAGCCAGACATAGCATATTTCCATTAAAAGCGTCCGCCGCTAAATCGTCGCTTTGCTGGGTCAAGATGCAAACCAAGGCCCCAGATAAACCAATCAAGATACCGAGTATTTTCATCCAAGTAGCCTTTTCCTTATAAAAGAATACCATAATCAAAAATACCCAGATCGGTTGCAAGCTCGTGAAAATAGAACTCGAGACCGGCGTTGTCTTGCTAAGCCCCACTAAATAAAGAAACATAAAACCATAGATACCGATAGCGCCTAGTAAGAATAGCCACACCTTATCTTTCGTCGTAGAAACCTCCGGTTTCATAAACCAGCCGATCACCCAAAACGCCACGGCCGCAAACACGCATCGGAAAGAAGCGCCCGTCAACGGGCTCATCCATAAGGGAAGCAAGTATTTCAAGGCGTTCATATTCAATCCACTGAAAGTTTTTGAGACCACCATGCTAATATTAGCTTCTGTTTTCTTATTTTTCACTGTCTATCATTTTTTAGTTTTATATTCGTAAATCAAATTTTATCGTTGAAAAGGAACGAGTCTCGTTTTACATAAGCCCAGATCGTAGCGACCAGCGCAATACAGAGGTTAAAAATAAACGCGAATTGCTGGCTCTTGACATGGAGTATAGACTGGAAGAAATCGATAATAAACGGACAAAGTAATATCGCCAAATAATTCATCGCCATCACGAAAGCTAATGCCAATGTAACTTTCTCAGGAATGGCCGTACGAGTCGTTTTATCATAAGCGATTGGCTGGATAACACCATATCCAAAACCGATAAAAATACATCCCAATCCAATTAGCCATTCCGTACGAGATATCAAAATCAAGGCCATCCCTAAAGCGATCGCCAATAGACTGACAAATTTTGTCTTTTGCTTAAATAAATCAACGATCTGATTCAAGATAAAACCGGGAGCCATAATAGCCAAGAAAAACAATGAAATCATTAATCCGGAATTACCGCTTGTAAACTTATATTCCTTCATTAAAAACGGTAAGTTAAAGCTGACTATAATCACTAAATACGTAGCCAATCCATAAAAACACATGATTTGTACCAGATGCTTTATATCCACACCATATTTACCCGGAACCGTGACGGGATCTGCCGCAACAGGGGCTTTCACTTCTGATTTCGATACGATCGCCGGCTCATTCTCCATACTCCTTTTCAAGTATACGGAAAGTACGATGGAAATCAAGGGCAATAGATAAACGGCAAACGGTAAATGCCAATTCACCTCCGCCAGATATCCCGTTAAGATCGTGGCTAATACCAACGTTACATTTGTAATAGCAGAACTTAAACCAAATTGCTTCGTCCGGTATTTCCCGATAAAGAAACGAGAAATCAAACCGGTCGATAAGGGTACGATCAAGCCAGATCCGATTCCCATTAAGGCGCTCACCGCTATCAACTGCCACATCTTATTAGAGAGTAAGTATAGAATACCACTTAGGGCAAAGATCACTAAGCCTAATTGCAATAGACGTATCTCATTTACTTTCTCCGTTAATTTACCCGACAATATAATAAATGGAATTATCAATAACGATGGCAAAGAGGAAAGCATCTGAATATCCAGTTCCGTAGAATGAGGAAAAATAACGGAAAGTTTCCCTAATATCGGAGAAACCGCTAAACCCGGTAATGCATTTAAAGCGGAGATAGACCATATCCCTACCAGAGTTATAAGGGGAATTGTGCCCCGGCCTGTCTGTATTCTCATAAAGATTTAGTTTTACGTTTTTATCTAATCAAAACAAACATTTTATGTGAAAGTTCATTATTTTCGCTCTTTCCAAGAGGACTGGACTTGTATCGCTAATAAACCCCAAATAATGTAAATCCAAAAAACATTCCAATCCATAATCTGTTTTGGCATAAACGCTCAGTGGAAGCAGTATTCCATTGACTCAAATCATTTTATTAACAAAAAAACTAAAGAAAAATGAAAGACTCAAATTTCAGAAATGGCGATGCCAAAACAGCGATTTTTGGCTCAGAAGTGATGTTGACACCCTCTCCAGTAGATAAGATTCCTGATGGCCCTACAACCCCGGAGATCGCTTATCAAATGGTTAAAGACGAGACTTTCGCACAAACACAGCCTCGCTTGAACCTAGCTACATTCGTTACTACGTATATGGACGAGTACGCGACAAAATTGATGAACGAAGCTATCAACATCAACTATATTGACGAAACAGAGTATCCGAGAATCGCTGTTATGAACGCCAAATGTATTAATATCATGGCGAGTCTTTGGAATTCTCCCGAGCAAGAAAAATGGAAAACCGGAGCCTTGGCTATCGGTTCTTCAGAGGCTTGTATGCTAGGTGGTGTAGCCGCTTGGTTACGTTGGCGCAAAAAGAGACAAGCACAAGGTAAACCAACTGACAAGCCTAATTTCGTGATCTCTACTGGCTTCCAAGTCGTATGGGAGAAATTCGCCCAGCTATGGCAAATCGAAATGCGTGAAGTTCCCTTGACTTTAGACAAGACGACACTTGATCCGGAAGAAGCGCTTAAGATGTGTGACGAGAACACGATTTGTATCGTTCCTATCCAAGGTGTAACATGGACAGGACTGAACGATGACGTAGAAGCCTTGGACAAAGCGCTCGACGCATACAATGCCAAGACCGGTTATGATATACCTATCCACGTAGATGCCGCCAGCGGTGGTTTTATCCTTCCGTTCTTAAGCCCGGAGACAAAATGGGACTTCCGTTTGAAATGGGTTCTTTCTATCAGCACATCCGGACATAAATTCGGATTGGTTTACCCGGGATTGGGTTGGGTTGTTTGGAAAGACAAGAAATATTTGCCGGAAGAAATGGCATTCAGCGTAAACTATCTTGGAGCGAATATCACTCAGGTTGGTTTGAACTTCTCTCGTCCTGCCGCACAAATCCTCGGACAATACTATCAGTTTATCCGTCTCGGATTCGAGGGCTACAAACAAATCCAATATAACAGTATGGAAATCACGAAATACATCCACCAAGAAATCGGTAAGATGGCCCCATTCGTTAATTACAGCAACGAGGTTGTGAATCCATTGTTTATTTGGTACATGAAACCGGATTACGCTAAGAACGCCAAATGGACACTTTACGATTTGCAAGATAAATTGCAACAAAGCGGTTGGATGGTTCCAGCGTATACACTACCGAAGAAGCTGGATAACTACGTGGTTATGCGTGTCGTAGTTCGTCAAGGTTTCAGCCGTGATATGGCCGATATGTTATTAGGTGATATCAAGAACGCTGTAGCTGCATTGGAGAAACTTGAATATCCGACTCCTACTCGCATCGCTCAAGACAAGAACGTTCCGGTTAAGGGTAAGGTATTTACTCACACCGCAATGAGCAACGCTAAGAAATAAAAACAAAATTCATCAAGGCGTGCATGAAAGGGCTATCAGTGTTTTCATACACGCCTTCTTTAATCCAATTCATATATGGACAAAAAAATAACGATCGCCCAAATTAAGGAAGTAGCTCAACAGGCTTACGATCTTTACAAGACAAATACGGATGGTAAGAATGCCGATTACATTCCTTATCTGGCGAATATCAATAAAAATCTATTCGGAATCAGTATTTGCCTTTTAAACGGACAAACCATCGAGGTGGGAGATTCCGAATATCGTTTCGGCATTGAATCCGTATCGAAAGTACACACCGCTATCTTGGTACTGCGCCAATACGGAGCGAAAGAATTATTGGAAAAGATTGGTGCCGACGCTACCGGATTGCCATTTAACTCCATCATCGCTATCTTATTGGAAAACGACCATCCTTCTACCCCATTGGTAAATGCCGGCGCTATCACGGCTTGTAGTATGGTGAAGCCTGTCGGTGATTCCAAACAGAAGTGGGATGCTATCGTAGCCAATATCACGGATTTATGCGGAAGCGCACCGCAGTTGATCGACGAACTCTACAAATCCGAGTCCGCAACGAACTTCAATAACCGCTCCATCGCTTGGTTGCTAAAGAATTACAATCGCATTTATGACGATCCGGATATGTCTTTGGATCTGTATACCCGTCAATGTTCTTTGGGTATCACGGCTAAGCAACTATCTGTCGCTGCCGCTACGGTCGCAAATTTAGGTCTTAATCCTGTGACAAAGAAACAAGTATTCAATGCAGAGTTATCTCCGAAGATCACTTCCATGATCTCTACCGTAGGTTTTTATGAACACACCGGTGATTGGTTGTACACTTCCGGTATTCCCGCAAAAACTGGTGTAGGCGGTGGTGTCATGGGTGTACTTCCCGGACAATTCGGTATTTCCGCATTCGCTCCTCCTATTGACCAAGCTGGTAACTCTGTAAAGGCACAGCTTGCTATTAAGTATGTAATGAATAAACTCGGATTGAACGTGTTCAACGGTCACCGTGTGACGATCGTTGACTAATAGACTGAATCAGTCTAAACGAGAAGTAGTATAGAAAAAGTGTTTCATTACGATGGGCAGTTATACCATCTAAATGAAACACTTTATTTTTTGTATCAATAAAAATCGGATCAATTCTCCGACACGACCCAAGCCGAATCGTATACTTCCGTATTCGGGGTCTTATAATACATATCCTTTTCTTGAGGAATGCTTAATTTATAGGTCTTCCCACCTGTCACCAACTTCCGATCACGGAGCCAAGGATTAAAACGTTTCAAGTCCGCATAAGTGATCCCATGCTCTTTAGCGAAAGCCGATAGATTCTGTATATCTTGGCTTACAGCCACGTCTACGGTAGAGATCGGCTTATACAGGTCACGGGCACGAAGCACAAAACCGTACTTCGACGGATTCTCGAAAATTTGCTTGATCGCCATGATTCGATAAATATAACGGGTAGTCTCCTCCACCAGCCAGAGATCAAAGGAGGAATCCGCATCTTGTTTGACCAGCTCACCGGATATACGTCCCATGCCGCCATTATAAGAAGCGGCTACCGCCGCCCAATCTCCATATTTCTTATAGGCGGCCTTCAAATAGCGGCAAGCCGCCCCGGTCGCTTTCTCCACATGGCAACGCTCATCGACCGTCGGGGTGATTGTCAAACCATACTCCCTTGCCGTGCCCTCCAGTAATTGCCACATCCCGACAGCACGAGCCGGAGAGGATACACGGGGGTCCAAATGGCTTTCTATCACCGCTAGATATTTGAAATCATCGGGAATGCCGTTCGCCTTCAAGATCGGCTCGATCACCGGGAAATAACGGTTCGCCCGCTTGATCAGAAGCATCGTCGTAGAATGGAAATAAGTAAAGCTACTCAATTCACGGTCATAGGCTTCCCGCATATCATAGCGGGTAATATCGATTAGTTTCCCACAAAAAGGAACCGAGGACGGAACATCCGGCGACAGGGTCATGGATGAGACAACCGGACGGCTCTCTATCACTTTTTCCACGTCATTCGAACCCATCGAGATACATGCGGTCAAGCAAACGACGCCTCCACATAAAAAACTAGCTAAATTATTCTTGGATATTCTCATTTTCATCTTGAATTGTTTTAGGTCTAAGAATGTTTATATCGCCTTTTTCCTTGTACTTAATACCATCGGAACCTTCGGCTTCTATCACATAAAAATACACACCCGGCTGAACGTATTTACCACCTTTCTTACCATCCCATCCTTGGGCCGGATCTGTCCAGTAATACATCTGTAGGCCCCAGCGATTAAATATCCATGCCTTAAATTTCACCAACGACTTATAGGCAACCCGGAACTCATCATTAATTCCGGGCGTGGTACCCGGGGAGAATGCGTTCGGTATCATCAGATAAGACTCCGAGATATCAATCTGAACCTCATCTTCCGTGCTGCAAGTAGTGCTTTGGTCGCTTACTTCCAACTTGATGATAAAAGTCCCGGATTGGTTGAACGTATAATCCACTTCCTCACCCGTAAAACGAACAACCGGATTATCTTCTTCCCCTTGCCGATAGATTTTCCAATTAAACAGGGCGGCTGTCGGCGTATTCGCGATAGCCGAGAATTGAACAGTGGCGGGAGCGCAATAACCGCTCTTCGTCGTATTCATATTCGGGGCCTCTTGCTCAATCAGCAACGTGTCTATATGAGCATCTACCGCAGCGGCCTGATATTCATCGATACAAAGCGTGACCTCCTTTCCAAAATGACGAGCGAAATAATCGCCTTTCACACAGATCTCCGTATCACACCAAGGAGCGGGAATGGATTTACCGAACAAATTACCCTCGATGACCGCCGTCTCTTGTTTAGAGGTATATTCTTTTTTATCCGAATTGTATTCCAATGTATTATAAATAACATCAAATTGGCGAGACAGTTCACGTCTTGTTCCCGTATTCGGCCAATAATAATAAATAGGTTGGATCGTACCTGTCCCAGCCAAGACCAATCCGCTACATGGATCGCTATTATCGGAGACATGCAGGTTGGATATGTTTAAGGTGTATTTGCTGTAATCAACGATCCAGACGTAACGAGATACGGCTCCTTCCTCGACAAAATAGCCATATCCCTCCTCTACATTCCGAATGGTGGAAGTAGTTCCATTTTGGGTGGAAGCGACTTTCTCAGCCTCCAATCGTTTGGTTTTATAACGGTACCATTGATGCGAAGAAGAAGAGGATGAAGTATAACTAATCGTCACATTATCCATTCCATACACCAAGTAGACCTCAAGCCGCTCGGCGGAATCGCCGGAACTCTGCGATGCTTTCATCGGACTACCACTTCCTCCCGTGACCACATATTGAGCATACGAGACAGCCACTACAAACACAAAACTTAGCGATAACAGTATCTTTCTTAATTCCTTCTTTAGCATATATAGTCTAAAAATTACGGTTCCAAAATTAGGGAAATAAAAGGACATACGTAGCATGATAAGCAAAATTCACTATCTTTGTCACAAAATACTCCGAACAGCAAATGAACAAGATTAGTATATACGCATTGACGTTCTTTTTAAGTTTATCGAGCGTAACCGTTTATTCCCAAAAGAATAATAAGCAAGTTATTTTTACTAACGAACAAGGGAGCGATATATTTTATCATACCATCGAACGCGGACAAACCGTATACGCCATAGCGACCATGTATGGCGTAAGCGTAGAGGATATTTATCGGTTGAATCCGGAAAGTAAAGAAGGGATCAAGGCCGGTTCTACGTTAAGAATCCCGCAGAAGGACTCCGCTATCGCACCTTCCGGCAAAGCAGATAACTATACATACCATACGATCCAGCCGAAAGAGACCTTGTACTCTTTATCCATTAAATATTCAGTGCCCGCTACGGATATTATCGCCGCCAATCCGGGTCTCTCCACATCGACCTTTACGATTGGTAAGAATATCCGGATCCCGCCGACACGACTGGAGACCTTGCCTACTACGGAAAAAAAGACCGTACAGAAGGAAATGGAATATACCATACAGAAAAAAGAGACCATGTACCGTATCTGCCGGAAGTTCGATATTTCCAGCGCGGAGCTTTTAAGACTCAACCCCGAGCTGAAAAACGGAGTAAAAGCGGGCATGGTTATCAAGATACCGGTAGCCAGTGAAGAAGTGATCACCCAAAACATAAGACAGCCGGAAGAGCGTGAGGTGAACGCCCTCCTCTCTACTCCTAAAGATATAAAGAAGGTGAACCGTATCCAAGTCGCCTTATTGTTGCCGTTCATGACGAACGAGACAACGCAATCATCCGCGACCTCCCGTTTCGTGGAATATTACGAGGGATTGCTATTGGCGGTCGACAGCTTGCGAAATATGGGAACCTCTATCGAGCTATCGGTATATGATACTGGAAACGGTACGAAGAAAGTCAAGGAGATATTGAAAGAAGATGCGTTATCAAACGCTAATTTGATCATTGGCGCCGTACAGAACGACCAAATCGGATTGATCGCTGATTTTGCCCAAAAGCATAATATCAAATACGTGATCCCTTTCACCTCCAAGAATGATGATGTCTTGTCAAACGCGAATGTTTATCAAGTAAACACACCTCATTCCTATTTATACTCCAAGGCGGCACAAGCCGGATGCGATTTATTCTCGGATTACAATATCATACTTGTCAATATAAAGGATAAAGAAGAAAAGCCGGAATTTATCAAAGCCTTCAAGACGGAGATGCAGCAACGCGATATCCCGTTCAAGGAAGTAACTTATAAAGGGGATACTTTCGCCACGGATATAGAGGCAGCCATGGTAAGGGACAAGCGGAATGTGGTATTGCCAACCTCCGCCTCCTTAGATGCGGTGAATAAGATCAAGGCACCGCTCCGTATGCTTTCCGAGTTAAAAGAGGAGGAGAAAGAGCCTTATATGGTCAACCTATTCGGTTATCCGGAATGGCAGACCTATACAAGAGAGTGTCTGGAGGACTTCTACGCATTGAACACCTATATCTATAGTAATTTCTATGCGGACAACTTATCTCCGGAAGTCCATAGCTTTTATTCCGATTATAAAAACTGGTATAGCAAGAATTTAATCAACACATTCCCGAAATATGGAATCCTAGGCTTTGACACGGGTATGTATTTCCTAGGCGCCATCAATAAATATGGCTCGAACTTCGAGAATAATTTAGACAAGATCCATTATAAGAGCATCCAGACCGGATTCGATTTCCATAGAGTGAATAATTGGGGCGGTTTTATCAATACGAACTTGTTTATTGTACATTACAAGAATGATTATACGGTAACCCGCAGTGAGGTAAGATAATTGATATGATGACGAAAAAGATATTTGTAGCGATATTTCTGTGCATGGCAAGCTTATCGATTTGCTATGCGCAGAAAAGTACTTTTAAGCAAGAGCTTGCGGTTGGAGCGTCCTTCGGATTAAATTTCTCTAGCGTAAGTTTTGCCCCAAAAGTCCCTACGAAGATGAAACTTGGGTTTAACGGGGGAGCGACGATACGTTGGAATACGGAACCCAATTTAGGCATACAGGCGGAATTGAACTTTACCCAACATGGATGGGAAGAGAAGTTTGAGGAGAAACCTCAATATAAATATAGCCGTACGGTAAACTATATGGAGCTTCCGTTCTTGACTCACATCCATTTCGGAAGCAAGCGAGTGCGTGTATTCGTCAATCTAGGGCCTAAAATCGGTTATGCGCTGAGCGAAAGCACGGAGTCGAACCTTAATGGCGAGAACCCGAACGCGAACCGTCCGGACGAACAACATACAATGGAAGTCCAAAAGAAGTTCGATTGGGGGCTTTGCGGCGGACCGGGAATCGAGCTCCGCACCGGAATAGGCTCTTTCCTGTTGGAAGGTCGTTATTACTATGCGCTGGGCGATATGTTCAATAGCCGTAAAGGAGACACTTTCTCTAAATCTTCCAGCCAAATAATATCCGCGAAACTAACCTATCTGATTCCCATCTTTAGTAAATAAAGGGGATGGACTCGTGATATCGTAACAATCAATTGAAGATCTGTGCCGCAAGTAATCCCACTCAGGGGATAAGAACGGTGGATAATATAGCCAAGCTCCGGACGATCTGATCTTTTCACGGATGTGAAGAGATCTTTTCACGCTCGTGATACGATCGTTTCACCCTTGTGAAAAGATCATTTCACATCCGTGAAAAGATCTTTGGATACAGGCGTACAAGCTACTTCCGATAATACCTTTATCCAACAGGAAGGTTCTACAGTAATAAATCATGAATACAATGGGGAACGCATCTAACTATCATTATTGTTGAGGTGACCTACTATAAAAGAAAAGGCCATCCGTCACGGACAGCCAATCTCATTGTTAACCTTAAATCTAATACCATGAAAAACACAGTGCAAATATAGAGACTTTATGTTATGCAGCATAATTTTCCAACAAGAAAAGCCTACTCATTAACTTTATTTAAGATAAACATGCTATACAACATAGAATTCAGCTCTTTTTATCTCGTTTTTTCTATTAACAGCGAAATACTACCACTATAAATATTTCTTACCTTTGCATTTATAAACATAAATATGGATTAATATAAGAAATCATGCTAATTATAGGTATAGCGGGCGGGACTGGTTCCGGGAAAACTACAGTGGTAAAAAAGATCATAGAAAGTTTACCTCCCGGTGAGGTCGTATTACTCCCTCAAGATTCTTATTACAAAGATAACAGCCATGTGCCGGTAGAGAAACGTCAATATATTAATTTCGACCATCCCGACGCATTTGATTGGCCGCTCCTCTCAGAGCAAGTCACCTTGTTGAAAGAGGGGAAATGCATCGAGCAGCCGACTTATTCTTATCTTACCTGCTGCCGATTGCCCGAGACCATTCATATCGAGCCTCGTGATGTTGTCATCATCGAAGGGATCCTCGCTTTATGCGACTCTCAATTACGAGACTTGATGGACTTGAAAGTATTTGTCGATACAGATTCGGACGAACGTCTTATCCGTGTGATCCAACGGGATATGATCGAGAGAGGACGCACGGCGGAAGCGGTAATGGAACGCTATACCCGGGTACTAAAGCCTATGCACCTGCAATTTATAGAGCCTAGCAAACGATATGCCGACCTAATTATACCCGAAGGAGGAAGCAACCAGATCGCCATCAATATCTTGAAAATGTTTATCGAGAACAATCTGGGGCTTCCCCATACAGAAAATCAATAAACCAATCGTTCCGACAGGGATCTCCCCAATATAAATGCGTGTACCCCGCCAATACGTTCTTGTAGCGATATAGCGGGGTATCCGTTTGACCTCCTTTCGCCGTAAAGGCTTTCGCTACCGAGGGCAGCGGGCTTTCCATAGGCACGATCCGGGAATAATGGAACTCATGCCCTCGTAAGACATCATTCTTATAGCATAAAGTCCGATACCCTAAACGTAACTTCATGTTCTCCATCGTGGCGGATTGTGGTAATACACCGGCCATTGGATAGGCATTCCCATCCGTACCGATAATCTCTTTACAGAGATACATCATCCCCCCACATTCCGCCAGCAACTTGCCCCCCACTTCCACAAAGGAATGAATCGATTCACGCATCCCGGAATTCATGCTCAACTCCGATAAATACAACTCGGGATATCCACCCGGCAAATAGACAAAATCGGCCTCCGGTAAACAATCATCCCTCAATGGACTGAAATAGGTAATCTTGCCTAGAGTAGATAAGAAATGTATATTTTCCTCATATGAGAAATTAAAAGCGGGATCACGGGCGATGGCTATATTTAAGTTTGCCTTTGAAACAGTCCTCAAGACTTCCTTAACCCGAGGAACTGGCTGTCGCTCTGGCAAAGCCGTGATTGCCAACAGGCGGTCTATATCCACATGCTCCTCCACCAAGCAAGCAACCCGGTCCGCAAACTCCTCAAAGCAAAAATCCTCATCCAACGACAACCCCAAATGCCGGCTCGGGATCTCTACATCCGCACACTTCGGTAGATAGCCTAACGCTTCCACACCCGCATCCTCACACGCTTGTCTCAAGAAAGAATAATGACTCTCCGACGCCACGAAATTAAATACCGCCCCCACGACATTCAGATCTTTCCGAAAATTCCGGAAGCCATAAAGCAAGGGAGCTACCGAATAAGCCGTACTTTTAGCGTTCACCACCAATACGATCGGTATCCGCAATAAACCGGAGATCTCCGCACTACTCCCTCGCATGGCATCGTAGCCATCGAACAGCCCCATCACCCCTTCGGTCACGGCTACATCCGCATTCGAGGTATACCGGGCATATAAATCCTTGATATGCCCTTCCGACATCATGAAACCATCCAAATTCACGGAAGCGCAACCAGCCGCCATTTTATGATGACGAGTATCTATATAATCCGGCCCACACTTAAAAGGCTGTACCCGTAAAGAACGATTTCTCAAGGCACGAAGCAATCCTAAGGTAAAAGTAGTCTTCCCACTTCCCGACGAAGCGGCACCTATTAGCAAATGAGATCTCATGTATTCTGTTTCTAATATATCTGGGAAACAAAGATATGAAACCAACTCGTAAATGTAACATAGAAATAACATAAATTCTTGTTATACTATAAATCGATCCTATTATATTCGCTGCATGAAACAAAAAGAATAAGTAGTTAGTGAAAACAAGATTAACCATATTATATAGTATTTGTTGCATATCAATGTTTCAGGGCACGACTTTTTCCCAAACAAGCACTTTTACCCACCGGAACGACAGTTCCAGTCTAGCGCCTTTATCTACTTGGGGAAGAATCCAAAGACAAACCGACAAGATAATTACCAGCAATGTTTTCCAAATGACCTATATCGGGGTACCGTTGATCGTTAGCGGTTTGATTATCAAAAATGAGGACGATCATTTTCAGAGTTTGCGCAATACATATATTCCAAATTTCCGATACCATTACGACGATTACCTGCAATATCTACCTGCCGTAGCGATGCTTGGCTTAAAAATAGGCGGTGTACAAGGAAGAAGCTCTTGGTCCCGAATGCTCGTATCCGAAGCCATCACCGCCAGTATCATGGGAGCAACCATCAATACGGTGAAACATACGGCAAATGTCACCCGTCCGGATGGTTCGAACAATCATTCTTTCCCTTCCGGGCACACGGCCATGGCATTTATGGCCGCCACCATGTTGCATAAAGAATACGGGACGACCCGTAGCCCTTGGTATAGTATAGGAGGCTATACGGTAGCGACCGCCACGGCCGTATCCCGTATGCTCAATAACAAGCACTGGCTATCGGATGTAATGGTTGGTGCCGGAATCGGGATCTTATCGACCGAGGTCGGATATTTTCTAACGGATCTGATCTTCAAGGACAAAGGTATCACCCATAGCTATCTGGGATTCGAGACATTCAAATACCAGCGAAATCCCTCTTTTTTCGGAATCTATATGGGGTTTAGCTTGATGCCGACAAAGTTTAATCTGGCTCCGGATGTGCGATTAAAAGCATCGCCGGGAAGTACGGCCGGATTTGAAGGCGCTTGGTTCATGAATCGTTATATAGGCTTCGGCGGACGCATCTCGGCGACAAGCATGCCTTTATCCCTTACGAAACCCTTAGCGAATCCGACAGTTCCCGGTACGACCTATCAAGTGAACGCCCTAAAATCCGATCCTCTCGACATGATCGGCGGATACATCGGCTCCTACCTATCGTATCCGGTGACCAATCGATTTCTCTTGGGCACGAAACTGCTAATCGGATGTAATTACAGCCCAGCCTCCCGAATATCAGCATTGGGCGTGGAGGAAGGCAAACCGGAAACGATTGAGAAAGAGATCGTAAACACGAATAAAGCGTTTAATATAGGATATAGCACAAACTCCTCTTTCTCATACATATTGCATCCTAATCTAAATGTGCGGGTATTTCTCGATTATACTTTTATCCCCTCACGATTCGTATCATACATAGCCAACCCCAAAAAAGAAACCGATCGCTTCGAGCATCATAAGACCTTACAGGCCTTGACGCTCGGAGCATCGGTAAATATCATGCTTTGGTAGATTTAAAAATCAATATTGCTCCTTCTCGTTCGGGAAATCTTGAGATTTCACGTCCTCGATGTACGCTTGTACGGCACGGGTAATCTCCTCCCCTAAATTAGCGTAGCGACGTAAGAAACGGGGAGAAAAGCCTTGATTGATACCGAGCATATCATGCATAACCAACACTTGACCATCTACGCCTCCACCGGCGCCAATGCCGATAACCGGGATCGTAAGCTCCGAAGCGACACGAGCCGCCAACTCCGCCGGGATCTTCTCCAACACCAAGGCGAAACAACCTATCTCCTCTAGCAAATGGGCATCCTCGATCAGTTTATTAGCCTCGGCCTCTTCACGGGCACGTACCGTATACGTACCGAATTTATTGATCGATTGCGGCGTCAATCCTAAATGTCCCATAATTGGAATACCGGCACACAAGATACGTTCGATAGATTCCCGAACCTCAGCCCCGCCTTCCAACTTGATACAATCGGCATGCGTCTCTTTCATCACCCGGATAGCGGAGGCCAAGGCTTCTTTAGAGTTTCCTTGGTACGTACCGAAAGGCAGGTCTACCACCACCAGCGCACGATTCACCGCTTTCATGACCGATTTACCATGGTAAATCATCTGGTCGAGCGTAATCGGCAAAGTGGTCACGTTTCCAGCCATTACGTTAGAAGCGGAGTCTCCCACCAAGATCACATCCATTCCTGCTTGATCGATCAATTTCGCCATCGAATAATCATAGGCGGTAAGCATGGATATTTTCTCGCCACGCTGCTTCATCTCTATCAGGCGATGCGTGGTCACCTTTCTATTATCATCTACTTTTGCGACAGACATATTATATTTTTTTATTAATTGTTTCGGCCGCAAAGGTAAGTATTATTATTTATTTTCAAGACAAACATTCACGGCACTTAAGCCTCTGTCGCCACGTTCAAGGTCGAACGTCACGATATCGTTCACGGAGATATCATCCACAACATTGTTCACGTGAAAGAAATACTTTTCCGTCCCCGACAAGTCACGGATAAACCCGAACCCTTTTGCCTCATTAAAATAGTCTACCCTGCCCCTTAAGATAACGGGAGCCACATCCTCTTTCTTAGGAGTCGAGATCAAGATATCTTCCTGATTTATCTCTTCTTTTTGACGAAGTTCGGGAGGGACAGAGGTGATCATCCCATTTTCATCCACATAAGCGATCATATCCTCAAAGCTAGTCGCCTTACCGGATGATTTTCTTTCCTCTTTCCTGTTCTGTTTCTCTACTCGGCGGGCTTGTTTCTTTTTCTCGTTTTCACGTTTACCAAATGATGCGTATTTTGCCATACAGTCGATTTTAATTTATACTAGGGCCTCACGTTCCGTGAAGCGTTGTTTATACTAACTTAGCGTGAGAATTGATGATTAAAGGTGAGATCCGCTTAATAATAATATAAAAAGAAGAACTATGTCGATAATGATTCTAGACTCAAACTTTCGCAAAGATAATAAAATAAACGGAGAAAACCTTATAGATCCTCTCATTTAAGAATAAAAAAACTTACTTTTGCATCCTATACCAAAAAGCATTTATGAAACTACTTTTTTTTGATTTAGAGACTACCGGCATAAAATACTGGAGAAATGGCGTCCACCAAATAAGTGGGGAGATCGTAATTGATGGGGTTACGAAGGAATCTTTTAATTTCAATGTCTGCCCACATCCCCAATGTGAGATAGAGGAAGAAGCGCTTCGCATTTGCAACGTGTCCAAGGAACAGATACAAGCTTATCCTCCCATGCGAGAGGTGTACGTTAAATTCGTGAACATGCTGTCCAAATACGTGGACAAGTTTGATAAAAAAGACAAGTTCTTTCTCGTAGGATACAACAACGCCTCTTTCGATAATCACTTCTTGAAAGCCTTCTTCGTACAGAACGGAGATAATTATTTCTACTCATGGTTCTGGGTGAACTCGATCGACGTAATGGTATTGTCTACCCAGCATTTGATGCGCAAACGGCATGAGATGACAGATTTCAAGCAGGAAACAGTGGCAAGGGCTTTAGGCATACAAATAGATTCCGCTAAATTGCATGACGCATCCTATGATATTCAATTAACCAAAGAAATTTATAATAGGATATCCTCCCTCTCATTTATGGGTTGATTGATTCTTTTTATAAATTATCGTTTTTGACTATAGGTTGATTTAATTATCTTTACGGCGTAGAATCAATTTTTAAGATGTCAGTGAAACATAGTATCCGTATTTTCTTCTTTATTATCGCTCTCGTATATACAGGTTCCTTGACTGCCCAAGAAAAGGCGTATCCGAAAAACGGAGAGGGCATCACTCTTTTTCTCAAACGCTTCAACCGTACCGGCGGGACGTATCAGAAAGAGTTTATCGAGCTTAATAAAGGGAAGTTGGGTAAAAATAACACTCTGCGCATGGGCGTAAAATATACCTTGCCTCCGCTCGCCTCCGCCCCTCAGAAGAAGAATTATCAGCCCCTATTCGGCAAGTCGCTAGCCAGTTACAAAGTAACCTCTTCCGATTTAAAGGGAGCTTGCTTTTATCTGGTCAGCGGTCATGGCGGTCCGGACCCCGGAGCGATCGGTAAAATGGGCTCCCATGAATTGCATGAGGATGAATACGCTTACGACATCATGCTACGTCTGGCACGCAATCTTTTAACGCGAGGCGCAAAGGTACATATTATCATCCAAGACGCAAAGGACGGAATACGTGACCAGCAATTTCTCAATAACAGCAAACGGGAAACTTGTATGGGTAGTCCGATCCCCCTCAGCCAAGTAAGCCGTCTGGATCAGCGTTGCGCCAAGATAAACAGCTTGAGCCGGAAAGATAAAGAAACTTATAAGAGAGCGATATTCATCCATGTGGACAGCCGGAGCCGGCATCAAAGGACCGATGTCTTTTTCTATCATAAGCCCAAGGATCAAGCGAGCAAGCGCTTGGCTAAAACGATGAAATCCACTTTCTCGCGCAAATACAACCGCCACCAGCCGGGCCGGGGATTCTCGGGCACGGTAGACGATCGTAACTTATATGTATTACGTCACACGACCCCGACCTCCGTATTCGTCGAATTGGGCAACATACAAAACCAATACGACCAACAACGGATCATCCTCAGCAACAATCGGCAAGCCTTGGCCAACTGGCTTTGCGAAGGTTTTGTCACGGATTATAATTATTATAGGAAGTAGCATCCCTAATGATCTATTATACTAACACATATCCTGCGGCAGAAATGTTATATGAGCGATCTTAACAGCAATGTAACATATATTTATTATATAAGTTAATTGGCTTATCTAGAAAACGATACAAATATAGATATTTTTATTTGTAAAACATTTGTAAAACAAAAAAACATCTTAACCATCGAAGATAGAGACATCAATTTACATCATTCGGAACCCGCCTATAAATTAACTATCTCTGTAAGCTTACGGTACAAATGTACAGAGCAGGTGACAGGAAAGACAACTTGTTATTTGAATAACGAATATTTCATATGAATGACAAGAACGATCGTTTAAAAAGAATCAAGCCGCCCAACCTTCACAAGCGGAGCGGCTGAAAAACCTAAAACACTAATACCGTGAAAAACACTACTATTCCCGATATGGGAATTCTCATGTCGGGGATTTTCTATCTCTTTTTACGAGCCAACCACCTAACGACATAACCGATGCCAATTACGACCAATCCGGATAACAAGCCTATCGCCCACCCTCCTACCTCGATCTTGAAAGACTCCCATCGAGACAACTCCTTCTCCACAGGGATCGGGACCTCTACCTTCCGATCCACATAGGTCTCTTTTGACGGGAGATATAACGTATCCCGGGGAACCCTCATGTTGGCGATCACGTTTCCAAGGCTATCCAATGCGAACATAAGCTCAACGTTCTTCGTGTTCGCTATATCCAACCACCGGAGAACCACCTTCCCATTCTCATCGCATTCCATCAACACACGGATGGAGGCGCTATCTACAGGCATGGGGTAAGGTATTAGCTTGTCTATATAGATCGAGTCTATACGATTCTCGATAGCGACAGGCTGTATCTTGGTTCGACACCCGGACAAGGCGAGGATACCGGCTATCGCCAGCATCCCGCAAATCATTCCCGTTCTCATAGCAGATTCCACCCGGCTATCACGTCCGACATATCGGCCTCTCTCCCATTCTCAAATCGGCTCATCCCTGCCACAATCCGAATCATCTGTTCTCGGTTGTTAATATTGATCGGATCGTCAGCCGGGATTCCAGCGTAGTCAGATACAAATTGAATGTACTTTTCCGTATGGTTCTCTTTCGGTGGTGCCCATCTTCCTATCATCTTGCGGATCGTATCCAGCTTATAGTTCCGGTAATAGTTAGACAGGATTTTGAAGATCGCCCTGTAACCGTATGCCATCAACTTGAATTGTTTAAACTCTCGATCAGAGCTTGTCTTCTCGCCTTGGAAGACATCGCTGTTCCTCCTGATGTTCCCGGGGTTGTTGTTTCTCAACCCTCTGGGCAGACTATTATTTCTCATTTTCCACTCCCCTTATTTATATAATCAACAACCGCTTTCGCTATCTCCTCCGGATCAGTCCGGTGCTTGGCGATCTCTCCAGCCAGCATCAACACTTGCTGGTAATCGTTACGGACCTTATCCTCTGCCTTCTCGAAAATGGATTTCACCTCGATAATCCCAAGACCGATAGCCCCGATCATCGTTACAACCGGGAATATAGGTATATGGTACCCGTAGAAAATGTCCAGATACCATATGCCGGCCATCTGCATGCAATCCACAACGGTCAAAGCGATAAGCAGGTTGTAATACCTCGCCAACTTGTCAACCGTACGCTTGAAACCGTAGCTGGATCTTACCTCGCCACGTAACTTAGCCTTTCTTATCCCGCTACATAGATCTGCCATGGCAGCGAAAAACACAAGCATGTATAATCCGAATACTATCCACGCCACGATAAAAATCTCATTTAATTCTTTCATACTTCCGATCCTTTAATTGTTATTATATGTTGATTCCTAATAATCTCATCATCATCTCCACTTTCCTCTCCAAGGCACGATAATCGG
>ENA-ORSG01000632-ORSG01000632.1-human-gut-metagenome-genome-assembly--contig:-NODE-632-length-30847-cov-7.068070_pt1 | contig 30847 bp, 34 predicted proteins | sample MGYA00242189_ERZ509156 | MGnify/ENA primary metagenome ERZ509156 (study PRJEB26280, sample SAMEA2338666) | human gut metagenome | biome: human gut; feature: human-associated habitat; material: faeces...
CCGCCCGGGACAGCGCCCGCCTGTGCGCCACGGTGCAGCTGTCGGATACCGGGCTGGTGCCCGGCTCCGGCGTGGGCAACCGCCGCAGCGCCCTGGACCGGGGCACCCTGGGGGTGCCGGTGATCGCCGTGGGCATCCCCACGGTGGTGGACGCCGACCCCCGGGCGGGGCTGTTCCTGACCCCCCGGGACATCGACCAGCGGATCCGGGAGCTGGGCCGGCTGCTGGGTTACGGCATCACCCTGGCCCTGCAGCCGTCCCTGACGGCGGCGGATGTCACCGCTCTGCTGGGGTAGGGGAGGGCAGCTCCGGGCCCAGGTCCGTCATGCTTTTCAGGCTGATGCCCAGGGTGGACATGTTGTGCAGCAGGGCGGAGGTGGTGGGCGGCAGAAGGCCCGCCACGCCCAGCAGGATCAGCGACAGGTTGAAGCCCACGATGAACCGGTAGTTCCGGTGGATCCGGGCCATCAGGGCCTGACTCAGCCGGCGCAGGGTCACCAGCTCAAACAGATCCTCCGAGGCGATGGTGATGTCGGCGATCTCCCGGGCAATGGCCGCGCCGGTGGAGATGGCCACGCCTGCGTCGGCCTCGGACAGGGCAGGGGAGTCGTTGACCCCGTCGCCCACCATGATGACGGTGTGCCCGGCGGCCTTCTCGCTGCGGATGAAGGCGGCCTTGTCCTCCGGCAGCACCTCGGCATACACGGCGTCCACGCCTACCGCCCGGGCCACGGCCTGGGCGGTCTGGCGGTTGTCGCCGGTCATCATCACCACCTTGCCGATGCCGCAGGCATGAAGGGCGGCCACGGCGTCCCGGGCCTCCCGGCGCAGGGGATCGTGGATGCAGATCACGGCGGCCAGCTCCCCGGCGATGCACAGGTACAGGTGGGAATAGGCAGGGGAGAGGGTCCGGAACTTCTCGTCCTCCCCCTCCGGCACCCGGCAGCCCTCGTCTTCGAACACGAAGTGGGCGCTGCCGATGAGGACCTTTTCCCCCTCCACCATGCTGGAGATGCCGTGGGCCACCACATACTGCACCTGGGAGTGGTACTCCTCGTGGGACAGGCCCCGGGCCCGGGCCTCCTCCACCACGGCGTTGGCCATGGAGTGGGGATAGTGCTCCTCCAGGCAGGCGGCCAGCCGCAGCATCTCCTGGGGGTCACGGCCGCCGAAGGGCACGATCTCCGCCACCCTGGGGGTGGCATAGGTCAGGGTGCCGGTCTTGTCGAAAACGATGGTGTCCGCCTGGGCCACGGCCTCCATGAACCGCCCGCCCTTGACGGAGATATGGTGCCCGCTGCACTCCCGCATGGCGGAGAGCACCGCAATGGGAATGGCCAGCTTCAGGGCGCAGGAGAAGTCCACCATCAGCACCGACAGGGTCTTGGTGACGTTCCGGGTCAGCAGATACGTCAGCGCCGTGCCGCCCAGGGTATAGGGCACCAGGCGGTCCGCCAGCCGGGAGGCCCGGTCCTCGGCGGTGGATTTCAGCTTTTCGGACTCCTCGATCATGCGGACGATGCGGTCATACCGCCCGCCGCCGGAGGCCTTTTCCACGCAGACCACGCACTGGCCCTCCTCCACCACGGTCCCGGCGTATACATAGCTGCCGGGCCGCTTGGCCACGGGCATGGACTCGCCGGTCATGGAGGACTGGTTCACCATGGCCTCGCCATCGGACACCCGGCCGTCCAGGGGGATCACGCTGCCGGTGCGGATGACGATGCGGTCCCCGGCCCGGACGGCGTCGATGGGGGTCAGCACCTCGGTGCCGCCGGCCTGGAGCCAGACTTGGTCTACATGCAGGGACATGGCCCCGGCCAGATCGGCCACGGACTTCTTGTGGGTCCATTCCTCCAGGATCTCCCCCAGCCGCAGCATGAACATCACGGACCCGGCGGTGGCGAAATCGCCCCGGGCCATGGACACGGTGACGGCGGTGGCGTCCAGCACGGCCACGGACAGGCGGCCATGCCACAGGGCCGAAAGCCCCTCCCGGATGTACTTCACCGACCGGATGACGGCCAGCGCCGTGGTCACCGGCGCCGGAAGGAACAGCCGGGAGATGATCCGGCGGGCCACGGTCATGGTGAGCTTGTCCTCAAACTCCCGGTTCAGGGCCCGGGAGGTGTGCTCCGGCACCAGGTCCATGGCCTCCGCCCGGGGGAAGGAGAAGGCGGCCAGGGAGGCGATGACGTCCCCCCGGCCGCAGGCGAAGCAGACCACCGCGTCCCGGGTCCGGTCATAGACCTTCACCTCCGTGACGCCGTCCACCGCCCGCAGATAGTATTCCAGAACGTCCGCCTGGCGCAGGGTCATGGCGGGGCAGTGCAGGCGGACCCGCAGCCGTCCGGCGGACTCATGGAGAATGCTGCACTTCATGGCTTATTCCGCCTCGGAAGCATCCTCAATCACGGCGTCGGCCTCCTGCTGGGCCCGCTGCTGGTTGATGGCCTTGGCGTCGGCGTAGATATCCTCCGCGTTCTCCCGGACGGTGGTGACGGTCTCCATAACGCTGTCCTTGGCCCGCAGCACGGCGGCGGTGGTGTGGGTATAGACCTTCTTGGCGTCCTTGCTGGACAGGACCTTGATGCCGGCGGTGCCGAACAGCACACCGGCGGCGAACAGACCGAATTTCTTCATGATGTTACCTCCTGTGGTTTGATGACTTGAATTAGAGTTGTTTAACTCCTGGGGATACTATACCATTGCCCGGGGGAAAATGCAAGACGTTTTCAAAATAAACTGCACAAAATTGCGGAGTTCCTCCCGCAAAAAGCTGCAAAACTGCCGGAATCAGCAGGTTTCGGCGGAGCACATAGGCCCCGCCGCAGGGAACGGGGCGGCTTCCGGGATGCGTCCGTAGGGGCTGGGTTCTACCCGGCCCGAGAGCACCGGAACAAAAAGCCAGAGGCGGACCGGCGGTCCGCCTCTGGGGGGCATAGTCGAATGCAATTACTTTTTGATCTCGCCGTTGGCGGCGGCGGTCAGGTAGGCGTTGATGAACCCATCAATGTCGCCGTTTCCCCGCAAAGCGGGGCTTTGCGGGGCCCCCGGATCAAACCATGCCGGTCGGAAGTGAATTCCGCCCGGCCAAGGTTTTGCCGCAGGCAAAACGCTTGTGCGCCGCGCAGCGGCGATGTCATGGACGGCTGGCGTCCCTTACTTCTTGATCTCGCCGTTGGCGGCGGCGGTCAGGTAGGCGTTGATAAACCCGTCAATATCGCCGTCCATGACGGCCTGGATGTTGCCCATTTCGTAGCCGGTGCGGGTGTCCTTGGCCAGGGTATAGGGCATGAACACATAGGAACGGATCTGGCTGCCCCACTCGATCTTCATCTGCACGCCCTTCAGGTCGCTGACCTTTTCGGCGTGCTGCTGCATCTTCAGCTCCGCCAGCTTGGCCCGCAGCATCTTCATGGCGTTGTCACGGTTCTGGAACTGGCTGCGCTCCGTCTGGCAGAACACCACGATGCCGGTGGGCAGGTGGGTCAGGCGGACGGCGGAGGAGGTCTTGTTGATGTGCTGGCCGCCGGCGCCGCTGGAGCGGCAGGCCTGCATTTCGATGTCCTCGGGGCGGATCTCGATCTCGCTGTCGTCATCCAGCTCGGGCATGACCTCCACGGCGGCGAAGCTGGTCTGCCGCCGGGCGTTGGCGTCGAAGGGGGACACCCGGACCAGCCGGTGGACGCCGTTTTCGCTCTTGAGGTAGCCATAGGCGTTGTCGCCCTCGATGAGGATGGTGGCGGACTTGATGCCCGCCTCGTCACCGGCCTCGTAGTCCATCAGCTGATAGGTGTAGCCGTGGCGCTCGGCCCAGCGGGTATACATACGGTAGAGCATCTCGGTCCAGTCCTGGGCCTCGGTGCCGCCTGCACCGGCGTGGAAGGTGAGAATGGCGTTGTTGGCGTCGTATTCGCCGGACAGCAGAGCCGCCAGACGGCGCTCGCTGATCTCCTTTTCCAGGTTGTCGTACCCGGCGGTGACCTCCGGCAGCAGGGAGGCGTCGTCCTCCTCCTGGGCCATTTCGCACAGGGTCACGGTGTCCTCCCACTCGGACACCAGCCGGTCATACTTCTTGATGCGGTGCTCCAGGCGCTTGATCTGCTGGGACACCTTCTGGCTGTGCTCGATGTTGTTCCAGAAGCCGTCCTGCTCCGTCTCGGCCTGCAGGTCCTTCAGCTCCTGGCGGTCCTTGGGGATACCCAGGGCCTTCTCCAGCTCGCCCAGAGTGGGCTCCAGGGCCTGGAGCTTCTGTTTATACTCGTCGTATTCAATGACTGCCATAGTCGGTCGTCTCCTTATCGAAAAAAATTCCTTAGCTTATCTATTATAGCCGGATATGGCTGTTCTGTAAAGGAAAATATACCCGTTTCCGGGAACTTTTCTTCACAGGATGAAGCCGCCGTCGCAGGTGAGCACCTGGCCGGTGATGAAGGAGGCCCCGTCCCCGGCCAGGAAGGCCACGGCGTGGGCGATGTCCTCCGGCGTGCCCAGGCGGCCCAGGGGCGTTTCCTGAGCCAGCTGCGGCAGTACCTCCGGCGGCAGGGCATCCAGCATATCCGTGCGGATGACCCCAGGGGCCACGCAGTTGACCCGGATGTGGGTGGGGGCCAGCTCCATGGCCAGGGACCGGGTCAGGCCGATGAGCGCCGCCTTGGTGCAGGAGTATGTCACCTCACAGCTGGCGCCCCGCTGGCCCCAGATGGAGGAGATGTTCACGATGCAGCCTGCGTGCTGGTGGAGCATCCGGGGCAGCACCGCCTGGATGGTGTGAAAAGCGCCGTCCACGTTGACGGAGAAGTACCGGTGCCACAGCTCCGGGGTGATGTCCTGGAACAGGGCCTGGCCCGCCACACCGGCGTTGTTCACCAGCAGCGACACCGGGCCGAAGGTTTCCTCCACCCGGCGCACCATGGCCTCCACCTGGTCCCGCTGGGACACGTCCGCCTGGACCATCATGGCCCGGCAGCCCTCCGCCGTCAGCTGCTCCAGCAGTGACCGGGCGCAGTCCTCCCGGACCCGATAGTTGATGCATACGGCCCAGCCCTGCCGGGCCAGCTCCGCCGCCACGGCCCGCCCGATGCCCCGGGATGAGCCCGTTACCAGCGCGATTTTTTCCATGATGTTTGTCCTCCTGGGTGGTTTTGAGGAGAGTATAGCAAAAAAAATGAAACTTGGCAAGAAAACTGTTGACAAATTGGTGCGGACCGTGTAAAATACATACTGTTCCGCGCGGTTAGCTCAGCTGGTAGAGCACATGCTTGACGTGCATGGGGTCACAGGTTCGAGTCCTGTACCGCGCACCATAGCCGAAAAGCCCTGAAACCACTAAGGTTTCGGGGCTTTCGTCATTCTGTCGGCTGGCTGTACCCCATCCGAACACCCGAGCGTGTCTTTTGACCCGGCAAAAAATATGATATATCGCTCACTGCAAACGGGCGGCCCCTTATGTCTATGGGGCCGCCCGTTTCGCATTATCGGATTGTCAATCAGAAGATTTTTATTTGAACCAAGCGCACGAATCTGATATAATCTACTGGACAAACTGACACCTGTGGAGGCGGAAGCGATGGGCGATTGGCATAAGGTTGAATTACAAGAAGATATTGACTTTTTAATGGAGACTTATGGCGGTTTTCATGATTCCTGCATCGTTTCGCTCAGTTTTCAGAGCGGTGCATTCGTTGATAACGATATGGCCATGCATTTTGGAGGCCCAAACGAAAGAATACTGTCCGTTATATGCCAGAGTCAATGGGAGTCTAAAACAATAGAGCTACAGTTCTCGGGGCTACGTCAGATGCATATAGTAGGCTGGCAGGATAATTATCTTTGCCTTATTTTGGACGCATATCTGGCCTTCCACAACGGCTTACTGCCGGGAAGCCCGGATTGGGTGATCGTGTGGTCGGATACGGACTGCTTCGATATTAATAAGATTAATAATTCAATTGCTGAACCGGCAGATACTTATATCGTTGCAAATGAGTTGAGATGGCGAATCTTACAGGAGAATCCACATGATCGTGACAATCAATTCCTTTGAGAAATACCGGGCGTTCATTCTGGACATTTCGCGCGACCCACTCTTTTGTGACCCACATTTCACATATGACCCCGATAATCTTTACGGTTTACTGCACCGGAAGGACGAACCCGCGTTTGCCGTTGTGGCAGACGGGACCGTGCAGGGCCTGTTGGTCAGGCCCGGACTGCCCTTCCGGAAATATGCGGTCCCCCTGCTGGCAGAGGCGGTCAGACGAAACGGGCGGAACCGGATGGTGGCGCTGGTTTACACAGACGCGGCGGAGGAAATCGCGGCCTACGCCGCGTCCGGATTTGAGAAAGTCGAGGGGCAGAACAGCGTGTACGCCTCTCATCGCCTTTGATAAACGGGCGGCCCCTGACCGGGGCCGCCCGTTTTCTGCAATTTACGCCTGCCGGTCCGCCTGGATCAGCAGCTTCAGGGCCTCCACACCCACCTCCACGGCGGAGGTGGTGTCCTCGCTCATGTCCTGGTCCAGTCCGGCGGCTTCCCGCTCCTGGTTCCAGATCACATGGAAGCAGCTGCCGCAGCGGCAGCCCAGGGCGTCGGCCACCACAAACAGGGCGGCGCTTTCCATTTCGCTGGCCTTCACGTGCAGGCGCTTCCAGGCCTCCCACTTGTTCAGCAGCTCATAGGACACCGGCATTCTGGCGGGGCTGTGCTGGCCGTAAAAGGCGTCCTTGCACTGGACCACGCCGGTTTTCAGGGACTTGCCCAGATTTTTGGCGGCCTGTACCAGGGCGCAGGTGACGTCGAAATTGGCCACGGCCGGGTACTCAATGGGGGCATACTCCCGGCTGGTGTGCTCAAAGCGGATGGCCCCGGTGGCCACCACCACGTCGCCGGAGCGCACGTCCAGGTCGATGCCGCCGCAGGTGCCCACCCGGATGAAGGTATCCGCGCCGATGTTGTGCAGCTCCTCCATGGCGATGGAGGCGGAGGGGCCGCCGATGCCGGTGGAGCAGACGGAGACCTTTTCCCCCAGCAGGGTTCCGGTATAGATGGTGAATTCGCGGTTCTGGGCCACAAAATGGGCGTCGTCGAACAGGGCCGCGATCTTTTCGCAGCGGCCGGGGTCGCCGGGCAGGATGACGTAACGGCCCACGTCGCCCTCCACGCAGTGGATATGGAACTGTTTGTCCAGCTTTTGCATAGCTGCGCCTCCTTGATAATTGATCCGTGTGATGCCGTCATTATATCACAGGAAGCTGCCGGGTGCAAATAAAATGCCGGGGCGGGTGCTTATACGTTGCCGTACATAAACAGGTCGCACTTGATCATGCCGTTATAGAGCTTGCGCTTCTTCTTGGCCTGGTGGCCGAAGGTGCGCTCAAACTCCGTGTGGCTGCTGAGGACCAGCGTCCGCCAGGTATCCGGCAGACGCTCCCACATTTTGCCGAAGTCCCGGTACAGGGCCTCGGCCTCCTGCCGCTCCAGCAGCCGCTCGCCGTAGGGGGGATTGGTCACCAGCTGGCCATAGGTGTCGTCCCGGCGGAAATTCCGCATATCCGCCACCTCGAAGCGCACCACATCCTCCACTCCGGCCTTCCGGGCGTTGTCCCGGGCGATGGCCACGGCCCGGGGGTCCACGTCGCCGCCCCAGATGTCGTACCGGCCGTGGAACTCCTTGTCCATGGCCTCCCCGGCGGCGGTCAGCCAGTCCCCGGAGGGCACGAAGCCCCAGCGCTGGGCGTCGAAGCTGCGGTCCAGGCCCGGGGCCCGGTTCAGGGCGATCAGCGCCGCCTCGATGCAGATGGTGCCGCTGCCGCAGAAGGGGTCGCAGAAGGGGTCCCGGCCCCGGAAGCGGGACAGGGTCACCATGGCCGCCGCCAGCGTCTCCCGCAGGGGGGCCTCCACGCCCACGGCCCGATAGCCCCGCTTGTACAGTCCCTCCCCGGAGCTGTCCAGGCAGATCATGGCCTCGTCCTTGAACAGGGAGAACCGCACCTGATACTTGACCCCGTCCTCCGGGAACTGCTCCAGGCCGTAGTGGGCCTTCATCCGCTCCACCATGGCCTTTTTGATGATGGACTGGCAGGCGGGCACCGCGTGCAGCTGGGAGGAGATGGAGTAGCCCTTCACCGGGAAGGCCGCGTCCCGGGGCAGATACTCCTCCCAGGGGATGGCCCGGGTGCCCTGAAACAGCTCCTCAAAGCTGCGGGCCGGGAACCGGCCCAGCACCAGCAGCACCCGCGCCCCGCAGCGCAGGTTGATGTTCAGCCGCGCCAGGTCGGACAGCTCCCCCCGGCACAGCACCCGGCCGTTTTCCACCTGCACGTCCTTCAAGCCCAGCCGCCGGATCTCGTCGCCCACCAATTTCTCCAGGCCCAGCAGGCAGGGCACCATAAATGTATGCATATTGCACCTCGTTTCGTGATTTGGGGTCATTGCAGCATGTCCAGCAGCTGCTCCGGGGTGTCCGCCACCAGGGGCGCGCCTGCGGCCTCCAGAGCCGCCCGGCCCCGGAACCCCCAGGCCACGCCGATCATGTCCAGCCCGGCGTTCCGGGCGGTGGCCACGTCCACCTCGCTGTCGCCTACATACAGAGTCTCCTCCGGGGCCGCGTGAAGCTGGTCCAGAGCCGCCCGGACCATATCCGGGGCGGGCTTGGAGGCGATGCCCTCCCGCTGGCCCATGGCCCCGTCCAGCTCCGGGAAGAACCGGGCCGCCAGGGTCCGGGTGGTCCGGTCCGGCTTGTTGGACACCACCGCCGTCCGCACGCCTGCCTGCCGCAGCCGCTCCAGCAGCGGCCCGATGCCGTCATAGGGACGGGTCTCCACGCAGTTGTGGGCCTGGTAATAGGCCCGGTAGTCCGCCAGGATTTCCGCCTCCCGGTCCGGGTCCACCCCCTGGGGCAGGGCCCGGTGAATCAGTGGTCCCGCGCCGTTGCCCACGAACCGGCGCACCTCCTCTAAGGTTCGGGTGGGATAGCCGTATTTTTCCAGGATGTAGTTCACCGCCGCCTGCATATCCGTCAGGGTGTCCAGCAGTGTTCCGTCCATATCAAATAAAATCGCCTGATATTTCATGTTATTTACTCCTTATTGGCAGCCGGGGCCGGTTTCTTCCCGGCGGGCCGGGGCAGCTTCCGCAGCAGCCCCTCTGTCTGATTTTTCCGCACAGGGCTCATCTCTTTCCGATTTTTCTCGTTCTCTGTCTTTTGGAGTATACCACGCCGCCGGGCATCCGTAAAGCCGGGCGGCGAAAATTTCGCCCTTGGCCGGGCCCGGCATTTTACCGGGATTTTACAAAACACGCCTTTCCGGCTTTACATCCGGCCCGTATTCTATGAACTGTACCGAGGATATCCAAAATCCGTTGAATCGAAAGGAGATTCTGAAAAAATGAAAAGGTTTCTTCCCATGGCCCTGTGCATCGTCATGGCACTGGGCATCCTGTCCGGCTGCGGTCAGAAGGGCAATGACACCCCTAAGAACGACGATAACAACGCCGCTCTCTCCGGCTCCGTGTCCACCAACGGCTCCACCTCCATGGACAAGGTCATTGGCGCGCTGAAGGAGCAGTTCACCACCGACAATCCCGGCGTCACCGTCACCTATGACCCCACCGGCTCCGGCGCAGGCATCGAGGCCGTGAGGAACGGCTCCACCGACATCGGCCTGGCCTCCCGGGCCCTGAAGGACCAGGAGAAGTCCGCCGGTCTCCAGGAGACCACCGTGGCCCTGGACGGCATCGCCATCATCATCAACGCCGATAGCAAGGTTGCCGATCTGACCGTTCAGCAGATCGCCGACATCTTCACCGGCAAGATCACCGACTGGAGCGAGGTGGGCGGCGACCCCGGCGCCATCTCCTGCATCGGCCGTGAGTCCGGCAGCGGCACCCGGGACGGTTTCGAGTCCATCACCGATACCAAGGATGCCTGCAAGCTGGACCAGGAGCTGACCTCCACCGGCGGCGTCATTGAGGCCGTTGCCGGCAACCCCAACGCCATCGGCTACGCATCTCTGTCCGCCGTGGAAGGCAAGTCCACTGTCAAGGCCCTCACCGTGGGCGGTGTGGCCTGCACCGAAGCCACCGTCCTGGACGGCAGCTATGAAATCCAGCGTCCCTTTGTGCTGGTGACCAAGCAGGGCGTAACTCTCTCCGCCGCCGCTCAGGCTTTCTTTGACTTCGCCACCTCCTCCGCCGCTTCCGAGCTGATCAAGAACGCCGGTGCGGTGCCCGCGGCCAAGTAACCATCCCCGGGAGACCTCCCCTGACCCGAATCCCGGGCCAGGGGCATTCCCCGTTCCGGACCAGAAAGGAACCGACTATGCGTTCAAAGAATACAGGGGCCCGCAAGGCCCTGGAAACCGTGATCCATCTGATTTTCCTGCTGTGCGGCATCGTGGCCGTGGGCTTCGTGCTGGTCATCAGCGTGTACCTGATCATTTCGGGCCTGCCCGCCATCCGCCAGATCGGCCTGTTCAAATTCCTGTTCGGCCAGGTGTGGGACCCCGCCAACACCACCACCGGGGCCCAGTACGGCATTCTCCCCTTCATCCTCACCTCCATATACGGCACCGCCGGGGCCATGGTCATCGGCGTGCCCATCGGCCTGATGACGGCCATCTTCCTCTCCAAGCTGGCCCCGCCCAGGGCCGCCGCCGTGATCCGCACCGCTGTGCAGCTGCTGGCGGGCATCCCGTCGGTGGTATACGGCCTGGTGGGCATGATCGTGCTGGTGCCCCTGATCCGCACCACCTTCTCCCTGGGGTCCGGCGCCTGTCTGCTGGCGGCCATCCTGGTGCTGTCCATCATGGTGCTGCCCTCCATCATCAACGTGTCGGAGACGGCCCTGCGGGCGGTGCCCCGGGAGTATGAGGAGGCCAGCCTGGCCCTGGGAGCCACCGCCACGGAGACCTATTTCCGGGTCAGCCTTCACGCCGCCCGCAGCGGCGTGGCCACCGCCGTGGTGCTGGGCGTGGGCCGGGCCATCGGCGAGGCCATGGCCATCATCATGGTGGCCGGAAACGTGGCCAATATGCCGGGACTGTTCCAGTCCGTCCGGTTTCTCACCACCGGCATCATCTCCGGCATGTCCTACGCCCCGGTGGGCAGCCTGTATCAGCAGGCCCTGTTCTCCATCGGCCTGGTGCTGTTTCTGTTCATTATGCTCATCAACGTATTTCTCAACGTGTTCATCAAAAAAAGGAAGGAGGACTGACCCATGGAGGAAAAGCTGTCGCCCCGCCGCCGTCTGTATGACCGGGGCATGCGGGGCCTGGTATGGCTGTGCGCGGGACTGACCTGCGCCCTGCTGCTGTTTCTCATCGGCTATATCTTCTATCGCGGAGTGCCGGGCATCACCTGGTCCCTGCTGACCAGCCAGACCAGCTATATCAAGGACACCGTGGGCGTCCTGCCCAACATTCTCAACACCCTGTATATCATCGTGGCGGCCATGGTCATCGTCCTGCCCCTGGGGGTGGGGGCCGCCATCTATCTGACGGAGTACGCCGCCAACCGCCGCCTGGTGGCCGTCATCGAGTTCGCCACCGAGACCCTGACGGGCATCCCCTCCATCATCTTCGGCCTGGTGGGTATGCTGCTGTTTGTGCAGCGGCTGGGCCTGAAGGCGGGCATCCTGGCCGGCGGCCTGACGCTGGTGGTGATGATTCTGCCCACCATCGTCCGCACCACCCAGGAGAGCCTGAAAACCGTGCCCCAGTCCTATCGGGAGGGGGCCCTGGGCCTGGGAGCCGGGAAATGGCACATGATCCGCACGGTGGTGCTGCCCGGGGCCGTGGACGGCATCGTCACCGGCTGCATCCTGGCGGTGGGCCGCATTGTGGGCGAAAGCGCCGCCCTGCTGTATACGGCGGGCTTCGGCCTGGAGCTGGTGGGCTTTGTCAAGGCTCTGCACACCTCCTCCGCCACCCTGACCGTGGCCCTGTACGTTTATGCCACCGAGGGCGGCGAGACGGCCCTGGCCTTCTCCATCGCCGCCATCCTGATGGTGCTGACCCTGCTGATCAACCTGACCGCCTCCCTGGTGGGGCGGAAGCTGCGAAAGAAATGAGGCAATTTATGGAACCAATTCTTGAGGCCAAGAGCCTGCATCTGTGGTACGGGCAGAATCGCGCCCTCCACGATGTGTCCGTGGCCATTCCGGAGCGCCAGATCACCGCCTTCATCGGCCCCTCCGGCTGCGGCAAATCCACGTTCCTGCGGACGCTGAACCGCATGAACGACCTGATCCCCTCCGTGAAGATCCAGGGGGAGGTGGACTTCCACGGGAAGAATATCTATGACGCCAGGGTGGACCCCACCCTGCTGCGCAAGCGCATCGGCATGGTGTTCCAGAAGGCCAACCCCTTCCCCATGAGCATCTATGACAACGTGGCCTACGGGCCCCGGACCCACGGCGTCCGCAGCCACGCCAAGCTGGACGACATCGTGGAGCGCTCCCTGCGCTCCGCCGCCATCTGGGACGAGGTGAAGGACCGGCTGAAAAAAAGCGCCATGGGCCTCTCCGGCGGCCAGCAGCAGCGCCTGTGCATCGCCCGGGCCCTGGCCGTGGAGCCGGAGGTGCTGCTGATGGACGAGGCCACCAGCGCCCTGGACCCCATCTCCACCTCCAAAATCGAGGACCTGGCCCTGGAGCTGAAGGAGCACTACACCGTGGTCATGGTCACCCACAATATGCAGCAGGCGGCCCGCATCTCCGACAACACGGCTTTTTTCCTGCTGGGCGAGCTGGTGGAGTTCGGCAGAACGGAGCAACTGTTCTCCGCCCCCGCCGACAAGCGCACCGAGGACTACATCACCGGGAGGTTCGGATAATGAGAAGACAGTTTGACCAGCAGCTGGCGCTGCTGAACCGGGAGCTCATCGAAATGGGCGCCCTGTGCGAGGAGGTCATCGCCCTGGCCTCCAAGGCCCTGACGGAGGGAGACCCCACCCTGGCCGCCCGGGTGGTCCCCCTGGACACCGAGATCGACCAGAAGGAGCGCACCATCGAGTCCCTGTGCCTGAAGCTGCTGCTGCAGCAACAGCCGGTGGCCCGGGATCTGCGCCAGATCTCCGCCGCCCTGAAGATGATCACGGATATGGAGCGCATCGGCGACCAGGCCCAGGACATCGCCGAGATCGTCACCTTCCTCCGGGGCCGCACCGCCGAGCATGACGACATTCTCTGCCAGATGGCCCGGGCCACCATCTCCATGGTCACAGAAAGTGTTGACGCATTCGTAAAACATGATACAATAAAAGCAGAGGCCGTTCTGGCCGCCGACGACACCGTGGACGCCTATTTCCGCCAGGTGAAGCAGGCCCTGATCTCCCGCATCGCCGCCGACCCCGGCGACGGGGAGTATGCCCTGGACCTGCTGATGATCGCCAAGTATTTCGAGCGCATCGGCGACCACGCCACCAACATCGCCGAGTGGGTGATTTTTTCCATCACCGGCCGGCACAAGGAGGGATAACCCATGATCTGGTGCGTAGAGGACGATGCCAGTATCCTTGATATTGAGGTATACACCCTGCAGTCCACCGGGTTCCAGGCCCAGGGCTTCGCCGACGGCGGGGCCTTCTGGTCCGCGCTGGAGTCGGCCCGGGAGCTGCCGGAGCTGGTGGTGCTGGATGTGATGCTGCCCGGTGTGGACGGTGTGGAGCTGCTGCGCCGTATGCGGGCCGCCCCTGCCACCCGTTCCATCCCCGTTGTCATGGCCACCGCCAAGGGCGCGGAATATGACAAGATCCAGGCTCTGGACCTGGGCGCGGACTACTATCTGACCAAGCCCTTCGGGGTCATGGAGCTGGTGTCCTGCGTGAAGGCGGTGCTGCGCCGGTGCGCCCGGCCCAGCCACGTGCTGCACCTGTCCGGCTTGAGCCTGGACCAGGACGCCCGCACCGTCTCCTGCGACGGGCAGCGGGTGCCCCTGACCTATAAGGAATACGAACTGCTGCGGCTGCTTTTGTCCCATCCCGGCATGGCCTTTACCCGGGACCAGCTGATGGCCCAGGTATGGGGCACCGATTACTGCGGCGAGACCCGCACCGTGGATATGCACATCCGCACACTGCGCCAGAAGCTGGGCCCCTACGGCAGTCTCATCCAGACCGTCCGCAACGTGGGCTACCGGCTGGAGGAACAAGAATGACCAAGAAAATTTTCCGCTCGTTTATGGTGTCCGCTGCCGCCGTGCTTCTGGCGGCGGTGGCCATCGTCATGACCTGCCTGTACAGCTATTTTGCCTCCGTGCAGGAAAACCAGCTGCAGGATCAGCTGCAGCTGGCCGCCGCCGCGGTGGAAACCCAGGGCCGCGACTATCTGAACAAGCTCACGGCGGACCGCTACCGCCTGACCTGGATCGCCCCGGACGGGGCGGTGCTGTGCGACACCAAGCGGGACGCCGAAAGCCTGGAAAATCACGGCGACCGCACCGAGGTGCGGGAGGCCCTGCGCACCGGTTCCGGCCACTCCACCCGCTATTCCAGCACCCTGCTGGAAAAAACCAGCTACTATGCCCGCCGGATGCCGGACGGCACGGTGCTGCGCATTTCCATCAGCCGGGCCACCGTGGGGATGCTGCTGCTGGGAATGCTGCCGGCCATTCTGCTGACGGCGGCGGTGGCCCTGATCCTGGCGGGCCGCCTGTCCCGCCGCATCACCGCGCCCCTGAACGCCCTGGACCTGGAGCACCCCCTGGAAAACGACACCTATGAGGAGCTGTCCCCCCTGCTGTGCCGCATCAACGTCCAGCGGCGGCAGATCGACAGCCAGCTGACGGACCTGCGCCGCCGGTCCGACGAGTTCCAACAGATCACCTCCCATATGCAGGAGGGCCTGGTGCTGCTGGACGACGCCGGGGCCGTGCTGAGCATCAACCCCGCCGCCTGCCGGATCTTCGAGGCGGACGAGACCTGCCTGGGCCAGGATTTCCTGACGGTGGACCGCAGCCGGGACGTCAGCGCCGCATTGGAGGAAGCCATGGCCTCCGGCCACAGCGAGGTCCATGTGCAGCGCCCGGGCCGCATTTATCAGTTCGATATCTCCCGCATCCGGTCCGGCGAAGACGTGCTGGGCGCGGTGCTGCTGGCCTTCGACATCACCCAGCAGGAGACGGCGGAGCAGAGCCGCCGGGAGTTCACCGCCAACGTCTCCCACGAATTAAAGACCCCCCTTCAGGGGATCATCGGCAGCGCCGAGCTGATTGAAAACGGACTGGTGAAGCAGGAGGACCTGCCCCGGTTCGTGGGCCACATCCGCCGGGAGGCCCAGCGGCTGGTGGCCCTCATCGGCGACATCATCCGTCTGTCCCAGCTGGACGAGGGGGACCCCTTGCCCTGGGAGCAGGTGGACATCCCGGCTCTGTGCCGGGACATTGCCGCCGATCTGCGGGACAAGGCCGAGAAAAGCCAGGTCAGCCTTACCGTGGAGGGACAGGACGTCCAGGCGGAGGGCGTGCGTCGTCTGCTGCACGAGACCATCTATAACCTCTGCGACAACGCCATCGGGTACAACGTCCCCGGCGGCAGCGTCCGGGTCACCGTGTCGGATGCCGGCGAAAACGCCGTGATCTCCGTGGCGGACACCGGCATCGGCATCGCCCCGGAGCACCAGTCCCGGATCTTCGAGCGGTTTTACCGGGTGGATAAGAGCCACTCCAAGGCCTCCGGCGGCACCGGCCTGGGCCTGTCCATCGTGAAGCACGCCGTGGCCTATCACCACGGAACCGTGCAGCTGGAGAGCCAGCCCGGCAAGGGCACCACCATCACCGTGACCATTCCCAGGAAGCAATCCTGAAATATCCCCGGCTTGGCCGAAAAGCGAGGGCTTTTCGGCCAAGCTAAAACGCTGTATAAGTGAGGAAATTTTATGCTGCTGACTGCCGACATCGGAAACACCAACATCGTTCTGGCCCTGCTGGATGAGAAGGACCGGGTCGTATCCCAGTGCCGGGTCCCCTCCGGGGAAACGCTGCCGCCGGAGGCGTATGACGACGCCATCCGCCGGGTACTGGAGGGCCAGGCCGCCCCGGAAGGGGCCGTGATCGGCTCGGTGGTGCCCCGGCTGACGGCGGAGCCCGCCGACGCCATCCGCCGGGTCGCGGGACTGGAGGCCTTTGTGGTGGAGCCCACCACCCCCGCCGGGCTGGACATCGCCATTGAACAGCCGGAGACCCTGGGGGTGGACCTGCTGGCCGCCGACGCCGCCGCTGCGGCGGAGTATCCCCTGCCGGTGGTGGTGTTCGACTTCGGCACCGCCACCACCGTCACCGTGGTGGACGCAGACCGCCGCTATCGGGGCGGCGTGATCCTGGCAGGGGTGAAGCTGAGCCTCCACGCCCTGTTTTCCGGCACGGCCCAGCTGCCGGATATCGCCCTGGAGGCCCCGGGGAAGGTCATCTGCTCCGTCACCGAGGACAGCCTTCAGGCTGGTGCCATTTACGGGGCCGCCGCCATGGCCGACGGTCTGCTGGACCGCATGGAGGAGGAGCTGGGCGCTCCCTGCACCGCCGTGGCCACCGGCGGCCTGGCCGGGGTCATCACCCCCTATTGCCGCCGGAGGATCCGGCACGACGACAGTCTGCTGCTGCGGGGTCTGGCCCTGATCTGGCGGAAAAACTGCGGAAATCGGTAAATTTTATCATATAGGAGGATTCTTATGGACCAGCTGCGACAGAAAAAAGGCTTTATCTGCGACATGGACGGTGTCATCTATCACGGCAACCGGCTGCTGCCGGGGGTGAAGGAATTTGTGGACTGGCTGTATCGCGAGGAGAAGAATTTCCTGTTTTTGACCAACTCCTCCGAGCGCAGCCCCAAGGAGCTGCAGCAGAAGCTCCGGCGCATGGGCCTGGACGTGGACGAGAGCCACTTTTACACCAGCGCCCTGGCCACGGCCCGGTTCATCAGCAGCCAGGCCCCGGGGTGCAGCGCCTATGTCATCGGCGGGGCGGGGCTGATCATGGCCCTCCACGACGAGGGCATCACCATGAACGACGTGGACCCGGATTATGTCATCATCGGCGAGGGCAACAGCTATAATTACGAGAACATCCTGCGGGCGGTGCGGCTGGTGCTGAAGGGCGCCCGGCTCATCGGCACCAACAGCGACCTGACCGGCCCCTCGGAGGACGGCATCATCCCCGCCTGCCGGGCCATGATCGCTCCCATCGAGATGGCCACCGGCCAGAGCGCCTATTTCGTGGGCAAGCCCAACCCCCTGATGATGCGCACGGGCCTGCGCATTCTGGGGGTCCACTCAGAGGACGCCGTGATGATCGGCGACCGCATGGACACCGACATGGTGGCCGGTATCGAAACCGGCCTGGACACGGTGCTGGTGCTCTCCGGCGTCACCCGGCGGGAGGACATCGCCAAGTTCCCCTACCGCCCCCGGCTGGTGCTGGACGGCGTGGGCGACATCCCCGGCCCGGCAGAACAATAAAAAATAAGCAATCCGCTTCCGGTTTTTGCCGGAAGCGGATTGCTTATTGTGATATCTTTAAGGGCGTAACCCCGGTTTAAGGATTATTTCACGGTCTGTTCAAAAACGGCCGGAAAAATGTGGTATAATGTCCATATCAACAGATCGAGGTTTCTTATGGACAAGCACGTTTTCACGGATAAACAGAAAAAGCTCATCGCCTGGGCGGCCATCGCCATCTTTCTGCTGCTGTCGGCGGCGGTGGGATGGTTCATTGGGCGGCCCCTGGTGCGCTTTGCCTCCCGGCCGGAGGAGTTCCGCCTGTGGGTGGACGGCCACGGCCTGCTGGGCATGGCCGCCTATGTGGGCATGGTGTTTTTGCAGGTGGTGGTGGCTGTGATCCCCGGGGAGCCCCTGGAGATCAGCGGCGGCTATGCCTTCGGGGCCCTGCGGGGCAGCGTGCTGTGTCTGCTGGGGGGGGTTCTGGGCAGCGTGGCGGTGTTTGCCCTGGTGCGGCGGTTCGGCCGGGAGCTGGTGGAGATCTTCTTCCCCCGGGAGAAGCTGGAGAAGCTGAAATTCCTGCAAAGCTCCCCCAAGCGGGACGCCCTGTTCTGGCTGATATTCACCGTGCCGGGCACCCCCAAGGACCTGCTGTGCTACTTCGCCGGGCTGACGGACCTGTCCTGGGGCAAGTGGCTGCTGCTGTGCACCGTGGGGCGTCTGCCCTCGGTGCTGACCTCCACCATCGGCGGCAGCGCCCTGGGAGTGAAGGACTATCAGTTCGCCATCCTGGTTTTCGCCGTGACCCTGGCGGTGTCCGGTGTGGGGCTGCTGATCTACCGGGCCATCTGCCGGCGGCATGAGCGAAAGCAGCAGGAACACGAATAAGCAAAGCAGTCCCCCGGCCTGGGCCGGGGGACTGCTTTGCTTATTTTTCGTTGGCGATTTTCTCCTCCGTTTCCCGGAGAATAGCCTGCCGCAGGCGGGTCAGATAGGGGGACCAGGCGGCGTTTTCCATGGCGTAGGTGCGGTTCAGGTCGTATTCCCGAGGCTCCCAGGTGTCGATGGGGGACTCGTTGTGCTGGATCACGGCCTCAAATTTGTCCAGGGCCTTATAGATGCGGGACTCCGGAGTCTCCTGGGCGGCCATCTCCCGGTACAGGGCGCGCATCTCCGTTCCATAAGGGGCGGGCAGGGTGTCCACCCACTCATGCAGCAGCCGCTCCTCCCGTTCCTCGTCCTCCGCCGTTTTGCGGAAGGTGGGGATATCGCCGGTGAAGCACTCCCCCAGGTCGTGGATCAGGCACATGCGGATGACCCGGTCCATATCCGCCTGCGGAAACTCGTCCCGCAGCCAGAAGGCCATCAGGGCGATGCGCCAGCTGTGCTCTGCCACGCTTTCCGGGCGGCGGTGAGAGGTGCAGCAGTGGCGGGTGGTGTCCTTCAGCCGCTCCGCCGTGTGCAGAGCGGCCAGCAGATCGGTGGGATTCATGGCGGACCTCCTTACCTCAGATCTCTGCCCACTGGACCGGGGAGCCGTGCTCCCGCAGCAGGTCCAGCAGGTCCCGGGTGGACAGCCACACGGTGGCGGTGTTGTCGTTGGGGTGAACGCCGATGCGGCCTCCCTCGAAATCCCGGTCCAGATAGAACTGCACCGACCGGTCCGGATCGTTCAGCAGGCCCAGAGGCGTCACGGACCCGGGGGTCAGGTGCAGCCGGGCCATCAGGTCCTCCGGGGAGGCGAAGCTCAGCCGGGTGGTGCCGTGGCGGCGCTGAAACTCCTTCAGGTCCACCCGCTTGTCGTGGCGGATGGTGATGAGATAGTAATTCTGCTTTTTGGCGTCCCGGACGAAGATGTTCTTGGCGTCGTCCTCCGGATATGGCATATCCACGGCGGCGCACTCCTCCATATTGAACACCGCCGGGTGCTCGGTGATCTCAAAGGCCACGCCCCGGGCCCGGAGGTAGTCATAGGTTTCCTGCTTGGTCATGGGATGCTCCTCCTTGGATGCTCTGGCGATTTTGCTTTATTGTAGCAGAGAGCGGCGGCCATTGCAAGCCCGGGAAAAACTCCCGTCCGCCGGTGTGGCACATTTGTGCATTATGCGGATTCCCTTTCGGGGGAAATTGCCGTACAATGAATGGGAAAAGAGACTGTCGAAAAACTCGGAAATCTTCCGCCATCGGAAAGGAAGATCGTTACGAAAGAAACCCATCAGGGGTGTCTTTCGTTTGCAATCACAGGTTTTTCAGAACTTTTTAAGTTCTGAAAAACCGCACTCAGCTTGTCAAAAAAGTCTTTTTTGACAAGCTGAGGAAAATACATAGGGAGAGAACCGGAATATGAGCATTATTTTCTTTGACATCGACGGCACCGTTATGGACCTGGACGGCACCATTCCCCCCTCCGCCGTGACGGCGGTGCGGCGGCTGCGCCAGGCGGGGCACCACTGCGTCATCAACACCGGGCGGCCCAGGCTTGCCATGGACCCGCAGCTTATGGACATGGATTTTGACGGACTGGTGTGCTCCTGCGGCCAGTATATCCAGCTGGACGGGAAGATCATCCGCCATGTGGGCTTCGACCGGGAGACCAGCCGGAAAATTCTGGAGATCGGCCGCCGGTGCCGGGTGGATATGTACTTTGAGGAGGCGGAGCGCATCTGGTGCGACACCCCACACGGCATTGAGAACCGGGAGCTGCGGGGGGCCATCGCCCGGCTGGAGGCCCGGGGCGTCCGGGTGGGACAGCCCGACGGAGACCCGGACTTCCACTTTGACAAGGTGTGCGTGCTGACGGCGCCGGACAGCCTCCGGGAGGAGTTCCTGGCGGAGGTGGCTCCCATGTGCCAGGTCATCGACCGGGGCAACATGCTGGAGCTGCCGGTGCGGGGGTATTCCAAGGCCTCCGGCTGCCTGGCGGTGGCCCAGGCCCTGGGTGAGGACCTGGCCGACTGCTATGCCATTGGCGACAGCGCCAACGACCTGGAGATGCTGCAATGCGTGGGACACCCGCTGGTGATGGGCAATGCCCCGGCCCGGGTGCAGGCGGTGGCGGAGTATGTCACCGGCACCCCGGTGGAGGACGGCCTGTACCACGCCATGGTCCACGCGGGCCTGCTGGCGGAATAACCGCCCTTTTCCCGATAGCCAGATATATATCAAAGCCGCCCGGCGGGGGATGGACGGCGCTTTTTCCGGGCAGCCTGTCAAAATTTTTTTTGACAGGCTGCTTGCAGCATTTCAGAACGTTACGTTCTGAAATGCCTATGATTGCAAACGAAAGACACCCCTGATGGGTTTCTTTCGTAACGATCTTCCTTTCCGAAGACGGCTTTTCCCTGCGCATTCCGGCGTCCGAACGGAAAAAACGCCGCCCAGGATGGACGGCGTTTTTTCCGGAACAAAAAGAAGGAAAACAATAAAAGGGGAAATTGGCTGGATTTACTTGTGATCCACGGAATACATGTGCTCAATCAGGCACAGGATCTTATCGGAATAGCCGATCTCGTTATCGTACCAGGAGACCACCTTCACGAAGGTGTCGGTCAGGGCGATACCGGCCTTGGCGTCGAAAATAGAGGTGTGGGTGTTGCCCAGGAAGTCGGAGGACACCACAGGCTCATCGGTGTAATCCAGAATGCCCTTCAGCTGGCCCTCGGCGGCCTTCTTCATGGCGTCGCAGATCTCGTCATAGCTGGCGGGCTTCTCCAGGTTCACAGTCAGGTCCACCACGGACACGTCCAGGGTGGGCACGCGCATGGACATACCGGTGAGCTTGCCGTTCAGGCTGGGGATCACCTTGCCCACGGCCTTGGCGGCGCCGGTGGAGCTGGGGATGATGTTGCCGGAAGCGGCGCGGCCGCCCCGCCAATCCTTCACGGACACACCGTCCACAGTTTTCTGGGTGGCGGTGGTGGAGTGAACGGTGGTCATCAGGCCGTCGGCAATGCCGAAGTTATCGTGCAGCACCTTGGCAATGGGGGCCAGGCAGTTGGTGGTGCAGCTGGCGTTGGACACGAAGGTCATATCGGAGGTGTAGCTGTCCTGGTTCACGCCCATAACGAACATGGGGGTGTCGTCCTTGGAGGGGGCGGACATGACCACATGCTTGGCGCCGGCCTCGATATGGCCCTTGGCCTTGTCCTTGGTCAGGAACAGGCCGGTGGACTCGATGACGTACTCCGCGCCGATCTCCTTCCAGGGCAGGTTGGCGGGGTCACGCTCGGCGTACACGGGGATCACGTGGCCGTCCACGATGATGGAATTATCGCCGGAGGACACCTGGGCATTGATCCTGCCGTGCATGGTGTCATACTTCAGCATATAGGCCAGGTAATCGGCGGGACACAGGTCGTTGATGCCCACGATCTCGATCTCGGGGTGCTGCAGGCTGCAGCGCAGGACCATGCGGCCGATGCGGCCAAAACCATTGATGCCGACTTTGATGCTCATATAAACACAGCTTCCTCTCCGTAATGGAATATATCAAATGTATGGTACGTTTAGTATTATATGCGATGAATTCCAAAAATGCAAGACCCTTTTTAAAATTTTTCTGATTTTCCAGAATGCGACAAATATCTTGTGTTTTTCCTCTTTCTTTGATATAGTATGGTATAAATTTGCATGACAGACAGAACGTTCCGGGAATAGGCGTCGGGCTTTTCCGGAATCGTAAACAATAGTGGAAGGAGGCTGTATCACATGGAATACAGCGAAGCCGAAAAGCAGATGCTCCGCGAGGTGCTGCCGGGGATTGCCACCCAGCTGCGCGGGGCATTGGCCAATATACATGGGGCTCTGGGCCGCCTGGCTCCGGAGCGGCTGCGGGACCGGGACACCGGAACGGACCGCAGCGCCGCCATTCTGTGCCAGAGCTATTACAAGATCCTTCGGGTGGTGAACAACCTGTCCGACGCCCCCATGCTGGCGGAGGACAAGCCCCTGGGCACGGAGAACGTGGAGCTGGTGGAGCTGCTGGAGGGTCTGTGCCGCCAGGGGCAGGTCCTGGCGGAGCTGCTGGACCTGAATCTGTCCTTCACCTGCCGGGACCGGGCCCACGTCGCCGCCGCCAACCGGGAGCTTTTAGAGCGGCTGTTCTGGAACCTGGTGTCCAACGCCATGAAATTCACGCCCCCCGGCGGGACCATCGAGGTATCCCTGCGGACGGGGCCGGACTGCGTGCTGCTGTGCGTGAAGGACAGCGGCCCCGGCATTCCTCAGGACAAGCTGGAGCGTCTGTTTGACCGCTGGCAGCACAGCAATATGGACCTGCCGGTCCACGGGCTGGGCCTGGGCCTGCCTCTGTGCCGCCGCATTGCCCAGGGCCACGGCGGCAGCCTGGTGGTCTCCTCCCGGCAGGGGGAGGGCACCGCGGTGACGGTGCGCCTGCCGGACCGCCGCAGCGGCGTGACCCTGGTGCGCCAGCCGCTCTTCCACTATGCCGGCGGCTTCAACCCGGTGCTGGTGGAGCTGGCCGACGCCCTGCCGGTCCAGGCGTTCACCAAGAATTATATTGATTGAAGGATTGCCGTTTTTTCCCTGTTTTATGCATAGGAGGTCACACATGGAAGGAAAACGCGTATTGGTGGCCATGTCCGGCGGCGTGGACAGCAGCGCCGCCGCTCTGCTGCTGCGGCAGCAGGGGTACGAGTGCGACGGGGCCATGCTGCGGCTGTATAACGGCGAAAAGGCGGGCACCTGCTGCTCTGCCGACGACGCCGGCGACGCCCGGTCCGTGGCCTATCGCCTGGGCATGAAGTTTTATGTGTTCAACGAGACGGAGCGCTTCGCCCGGGAGGTCATGGACCGGTTCGTGGCGGAATACTGCGCCGGACATACCCCCAACCCCTGCATCGACTGCAACCGCTGCCTGAAGTTCGGCGCGCTGCTGGACCGGGCTCTGGTGCTGGGGTATGACTACATCGCCACCGGCCACTATGCCCGGGTGGACCGGGACCCGGTCACGGGGCTGTATCGCCTGCTGCGGGGCCGGGACCGGCGGAAGGACCAGAGCTATGTGCTCTATCAGCTGACCCAGGGCCAGCTGGCCCACCTGCTGCTGCCGGTGGGGGACTATGACAAGCCCGCCATCCGGGAAAGCGCCCGCCAGGCGGGGCTGCTGAACGCCGGCAAGGCCGACAGCCAGGATATCTGCTTTGTCCCCGACGGGGACTACACGGCGTTTTTGCAGGAATACGGCCATGTGACCCTGGAGCCCGGGAACTTTGTGGACCGGGAGGGCCGGGTGCTGGGCCGCCACCGGGGCCTTCCCTGCTACACCACCGGCCAGCGGAAGGGCCTGGGGGTGTCCGCCGGGAAGCACGTCTATGTGGTGCGGAAAAACGCCCGGGACAACACCATTCTGCTGGGGGATGACCGGGACCTGTTCACCAGCCGCCTTACCGCCTGCCGGGTGAACTGGATCGCCGGGGCCGCCCCGGCGGACACCATCCGGGTCACCGCCAAGACCCGATACAGCCAGACGGAGGACGAGGCCGCCGTGACCCCTCTGCCGGACGGGCGCATGGAGGTGGTCTTTGACCGGCCCCAGCGGGCCGTCACCGCCGGACAGGCGGTGGTGCTGTACGACGGGGACCAGGTGCTGGGCGGCGGCGTCATCGAGGACTGAGTCTGTCCAAAAAGGGCAGCGCCCTTTTTGGACAATCGGAGGAGCGTTATGATCATTCACTGCGTATGGGAGCATAATGGCAATGACACCTTGCTGTATGCCACAAATTTTGTCGGTGCATATACCCGTGGCGAAAGCCTTGAAATCGCAAAGGCAAAGATGCCGCAGGAGATCGTTTCTTATTGCAGCTGGCTGGGCATGGAGGCCGAGGGCAAAGCGGAAATCGTGATCGTCGGAGAAAAATGCTCCGAGCTTACAATTTCGGATGCGGATTCCGATGTGCTTTTTGAAAGCGAACAAGCACAACTGACAATAGAAGAATATGAGGTGCTTAAAACCCTTGCGCTGAAGTCAGCAAAGGATTTCCTCGCATTGTACGAATCTATCCCGGATAAGAACGCAGCCGCCGCACCGGAGCGCAAGACCTTTTACGGACGAGTCCCCCGCACGGCAAATGAAATGTACGAGCATACAAAGAATGTGAATACATATTATTTTGCGGAGATTGCTGTGGAGGCCGATCATGACGGCAACATATACGAATGCCGCAAGCGGGGATTTGAAGCGCTGGAATCTAACCCCGATTTTTTGCAAAATGCCGTCAGAAAAGGCAGCTATGGCGAGGATTGGTCACTGCGTAAAGTCCTGCGCCGTTTTATCTGGCATGACCGTATCCACGCAAGAGCCATGTATCGAATGGCTACAAAAGTGTTCGGGGCGGAGCATGTGGCAAATCCGTTTTGCTTTTGATTGGAGAAGACTATGGACATTGAATTTGTAAATCCGGGCGTTGATTATATGATTCAGCGGATGATGGACTTTCAGACCAAAGCCGAATCAGCCTTTTGGTCTGAACCCCTATACCGTTTCTATCCGCAGCTTGATAAAGCCTATGCGATCAGTTTACCTTTTTCCGAAAGGAACGAATACATTGAGCGAACCATGCGAGCCGTTTATGCTAAGTTAGAAGATACGATCAATGAAAAGGCAGCTTTATATACTCGCCATTGGAACGCTTGTAAGCCGCAGATTACAGCGGCTTTATCGGATGCTTTTGGCGTGGATTGTGCCAACTTATTTAACGACATACGGTGCAATTTGAGCTTGAATCCCATTGAGCCGCGGTTTTTGAAAGAGCGCTGTTATGATACTTTCTATCTGAACAGCGAAAGAGGCGCGATCGGTGGTGGAATACACGAGATCATACATTTTGTTTGGTTCCATGTATGGAATCGGTTGTTCGGAGACAGTTACGATGAATATGAACGCCCATCACTCAAATGGATTTTGAGTGAAATGGTGGTTGAGTCTGTGATGAAGGATGAACGACTCAGTTCCGTCAATCCCTACTTCCCCAGAGAGAACGGCGGCTGCATCTACCCCTATTTTTTCAATATGGTGGTGGATGGCAAACCGATTTTGGACACGCTGGATGCCATGTACCAGAGTCAGCGTATCGAGGATTTTATGCGGAATAGTTATGCTTATTGCAAAGAACATGAAGCAGCTATCAGAGAGCATATTCAAAATTCGGAGGGCGGTATCTTTGCCGGATAACAGGAATCGCAAGCGGCCGATACAGGTCAGATTCTTTGTGGATGAGAAGGACTTGGCTTAATAAAAGAAAAAATGACAGCCCTGAAACTGTGTGCAGAGGTAGAAAAACCATGAACAAAGATATGTGCGTAGCCTGTGACGATGGGATTTTGAATATTCGTGTCGGCGCAATCATCATGAAGGATGGAAAGCTTTTGATGGTTGGCAATGACAGAGACTATCTCTACTCCGTTGGCGGCAGGGTAAAATTCGGTGAAACAGCAGAAGAGGCTGTCGTCCGTGAGGTGTTGGAGGAAACAGGCGTTCAGATGGAAATTGATCGTCTTGGCTTTGTGCACGAAATCTATTTCTATGGCGATGCGCCTTCCAAGCGGAACAAGCTAATTTATGAGATTTCGCTTATCTTCTATATGAAAGTGCCTGATGCTTTTGCGCCGGTCAGCGAGAGTTTCATGGAAGGCAGCAGCAAAGAACACTTGGTGTGGGTTTCGCTGGACGAGGATATTCCGATGTATCCCCAATTTTTCAAAACAGAATTGAAAAATCCAACGAATATGATAAAGCATTTCACTACGGACGAGAGATAACTGAACAGGAGCGGGATAGCACCTATGCCGGATAACAGAAATCGCAGGCGACCGATACAGGTCAGATTCTTTGTGGATTTTCATTGATGGCAGGGTTCGGTGAAGAAATTGCCATATTACAGTCTTAACAAAAAGAGACGGGCCGAGGCCCGTCTCTTTTTGCTTTTTCACGCACTTTCCCCGCCATAAAAACTCAAGGTTGACTTTTGCGGAAAATACGCTAAGATGGAGGGTAGAAAGGGCACCCAATTCTGTTAAAAGTGTGTAGGAGGTCACCTGATATGAAATTCTCCAGCAAGGTCCAGAAATGCGGCCTATCCCCCATGCGGAAGTTCCATCCCTACGCCGTGGCGGCACAGGCCAAGGGCAGAAAGATCTATCACCTGAACATCGGCCAGCCGGACATCGAGACTCCCAAGGCGTATTTCGAGGCCGTGCGGCATTTTGACCTGCCGGTGCTGGAGTATGCCCCCTCCCCCGGCATGCCGGTGCTCATCGACGCCATCCGGCATTACTATGACAAGCTGGACATGCACTTCGACGCCGGTGACATTCTCATCACCAACGGCGGCTCCGAGGCCCTGCAGATCGCCTTCAACTGCATTCTCGACGACGGCGACGAGATCCTCATTCCCGAGCCCTTCTATCCCAACTACAACACCATGGTGCGCACCTGCGGCGCGTCCATCCACCCCATTCCCACCAGCCCCCATGAGGGTTATCGCTACGCCGACCGGGCCCGCATCGAGGCCGAGATCAATGAGCACACCCGGGCCATCGTCTGCACCAACCCCGGCAATCCCACCGGCGTAGTACTGACGCCGGAGGAAATGCGCATGCTGGTGGACGTGGCCAAGGAGCGCGGCCTGTTCATCATCGGCGACGAGGCGTACCGGGAGTTTGTCTACGCCGGGGAGCCTCTGCAGTCCATGGGCCAGTTTGCGGACGCGGCGGAAAACGTCATCGTCATCGACACCGTATCCAAGCGGTTCTCCGCCTGCGGCGCCCGCATCGGCTGCCTGATCACCCGGAACCGGGAGCTGATGGCCCACGCCATGAAATATGCCCAGTGCCGCCTGTCCGTTCCCACCCTGGACCAGGTGGCCGCCGCCGCCCTGTACGACGTGGGTCCGGAGTATTTCGCCGCCGTCCGGGAGGAGTATAAGCGCCGCCGGGACACCGTGATGCAGAAGCTCCAGGCCATCCCCGGGGTGGTCTGCGAGTGTCCCAAGGGGGCCTTCTATGTGATGGCCGCCCTGCCGGTGGACGATGCCGACGCCTTCCAGCGCTGGCTGCTGGAGGAGTTCCAGGACAACGGCGACACGGTGATGTTCGCCCCCGGCGAGCCCTTCTATGCCACCCCTGGCCGTGGCCGCAGCGAGATCCGCATCGCCTATGTGCTCAAGCAGGAGGACCTGGAGCGGGCCATGGACCTGCTGGCCCTGGGCATCCGGGCCTATAACGCAAGATAAAGCATCCCGATACGCAAAAAATCTGTTGCTGCGAGTCGGCCCACGGGCTGGCTCGCAGCAGCTTTAGCCATAGCAGCGCATGGCTTGTGCCGGTCCGGCATCTGTACAGCGCCGGGCATGCTCGGAGATCGCTTCCTGCTTCTCCAAGGCGCACTGCCGTGAGTCCGTCCGCAGGCGGCTGCGGTCCTGCATCGGCTGTCCGACCTCTTTACAGGCGGGCTTTTTTGTAGTATTCTGGGTCATAGTTGACGCCTCCCTATTGATAGATTCCGTTTCCGGATGTCATGAATTATACATTCGGCGGGAAGCGGCGGCTATGTGGAATGGACGGGAACTTTTGCGATATCTTTGTGAAGGTATCACAAAGGAGAACCAGAAGAAGGAGCAGCTATGGACTTGAGCCATTTTGACCGATATCCCACTGTGGAGGAGCTTCTGAGGCTCCCGAGCTTCAGCTGCAGTCGAGTCTGCGGCGGCCATGCAGGACTTGACCGCCTTGTGCGGGGAGTCAACCTGACAGATACGCCGGACTATTCCCGCTGGCTCTCTGCCGGTGAACTGCTTATCACCACCGGCTTTTCCATTGCCGGGGATCAGCAGGCCGTTGATGCTCTGCTGCCCACGGCGGAACGCTGCGGACTGTCCGGCGTCTGCATTAAGGCCGGCAGATATCTGCCGGATGTTATGCCTGCCGGGCTGGTGGAGGCGGCAGACCGGCTGTCCCTTCCGCTGATCGCGCTTCCGGCACAGGCGAGATTTTCGGACCTGGCCAGCGCCGTGTCCCAGGAGATTGCCCGGCGGCAGATTCCGGCCGAGCAGGAACGGAGAGAAGCGCTGTGCCTTGCCCAGCTGCTGAGCGCTCCGCTTTCCGACAGCGCCGCCCTGCAAACGGCTCGGGAGCTGGACATAAACCCCGAACAGCCACACATGATCCTGCGCCTGCACATCGAGGCAGCCGCATCGGAAAAACGCCGCCTGATGCACGAGGCGGTTCGCTGCTTCCGACAGGCAGGTGTCCAGGTCTGGGCCGCTGTGCTGGATGGAGAGCTGGTGATCCTGCTGGCGTGTGGGGATGATCCTGCCGCAGAGGAGAGATTTTCCCGTATAGCGAAGATATTCGCCGCCGGATGCCCGGAGAGAAGCTCCTGCGGCATCGGGCGGCCATATGCCGGAATCTGCGGGCTGCTCCGGGCCGATGACAGCGCCCGCACGGCGCTGCAAATGGCGCGTGCGCAGGGGATTTCCTGCCTGACGGATGACCCGGCAGGGGTGGTGCGGATGATTGGCAGCGATTCGCCGGAGGCGGCCATTGCCTCCTATGTCCGGGATCACCTGGCGCCGATTTTTTGCCAGGAGTCCGGGCGGCGGCGCGAACTGCTGGACACGCTGGAATGCTGGTTTGTCTGCTTCGGCAACCAGCGGCAGATGGCCCAGCTGATGCACCTGCACTACAACACGGTTGCCTATCGCCTGCATCAGCTGTGGGGCATACTTCCCGGCGGACAGCCCGAGGGCGATGCAAGACTGGCCCTGCAAACGGCGCTGTATCTTTACAGGCAGAGGCCGGATATCTGCAAGCGGTCATAATAAACCGTGCATAGCAGACAAATCAGGCTGCAGGGCTTTTGTCCTCAAAGAACGCACCGCCAGGTGCGTTCTTTTTTCACAGGCACATACTCACCGGCCAGGCCAGCAGCACGGACACGGCGGCGTGGGCGGCCTTGGCCGCCAGATACGGCCCCATGGGCAGGTCCGTGCCGGACAGCACGGCGGCGGACTGCCCGTGGACCGACAGGCCGCCCCAGCCCAGCAAGCCCGCCGCCCACACGAAGCCCCGGCGGGTATGGGGCAGGGCCAGGATCCCCTGGGTCAGCTCCACCGCTCCCGACAGCACCGGGTGGCTCAAACCCGTGACCCGGCCCATTACCCGCAGCAGCACCAGAAAGAACACCACGAAGCCGCAGATGTACACCATGGTCCCGGCGGCGTCTCGCACGGCGGCAATCAGGGCCGGGACAAGGGGGGGACGGGCCGGGACAGAGCCGGGACGTTCCGACGGTTCCGCCGCCTGCCGGGGCAGGGCCAGGGCTATGACCAGCGCCGCCAGAATATGCACCCCCCACAGCAGCACCCCGGCCCGGAGGCTGCCGAAGCAGCCCAGCCCCGCCACCCCCAGGATAAACGCCGGGCCGCAGTTGTTGGAAAACAGCAGCAGGCGGCAGGCCTCCCGCCGGGAGATGCCGCCCCGGCGATACAGCTGGGCCACGGTGCGGGCCCCCACGGGATAGCTGCCCGTAAGACCCAGGAGAAAGGCCCTGGCTCCGGCCCGGCTGCACCCCAGCAGCCGGGCCAGAGGACCCAGAGCCGGGGACGCCCCGGCGTCCAGTGCCGTCAGCAGGCCCGACACCGCCAGAAACGGAAACAGCGCCGGGATCACCGATCCGGCGCACAGGGCCAGCCCATCCCGGACGGCCTGGGCTGCTTCCGCCGACCGGGCCAGCAGAAGCCCAAGAGCCGCCAGGCATCCCCAGGCCGCCAGCCTTCCCTTCATATCCCTCACCTCCATGGCCACTGTATGCGCCCCGGCGGTGGGACTTGCAAGTTTTTCCGGCGGCGCGCATAGGGTTTACGGAATCGGGAGAAAGGCGGTGGCGCGGCATGGAGAGAGGGTGGCTGACCCGGGCGGGCCAAGCGGCCATGGAGCGGCTGGACCTGCCGGGGGATATCCCGGCGGGGGTGCCGCATATGGAGCTGATAGGCGAGCGGGAGTTTTTCATGTGCCGGCACCGGGGGGTGCTGTCCTACAGCACGGAAACCGTGGAGATCGGCGGCGGGAGCCTGACGGTGCGGGTGATCGGCACGGAGCTGCAGCTGGTGGCCATGACGGAGGAGGAGCTGCGGCTGCGGGGCCGCATCGCCGCGGTGGAGCTGCGGCCGGGAGGCGGCCATGTATAAGGCGATCGTCAACTTCCTGCGGGGCCAGGTGCTGGTCCATATCGAAAGCGGCTGCCCGGAGCGGGTGGTGAACCTGTGCGCCGGGGCGGAGGTGCCCTTCTGGGACGTGCGGTGGCTCTCGCCGGTGGAGCTGACCCTGCGCACCACCCGGCGGGGACTGGCGCAGGTGCGCCGGGCGGCGGAGCAGGTGGGGGCCGCGGCCACGGTGCG